>Ga0114932_10000333_pt1 | contig 55648 bp, 59 predicted proteins | sample 2SBtaG_2_FD_87286 | JGI IMG/M metagenome (GOLD analysis project Ga0114932, IMG submission 87286) | Deep subsurface microbial communities from Kolumbo volcano to uncover new lineages of life (NeLLi) - 2SBTROV12_ACTIVE470 metaG | ecosystem: Environmental > Aquatic > Marine > Volcanic ...
AATATTGAAAAAGGGAATGTGATCCATCCGAGTAACCTTACTGCGGAAAGTGATTGTCCTTGGAATTCAGGAAGCATACTTAGTATGAGGTCGAATATTGCTTCTAAGCCCAACACGATAATAAGAACCGTGGCTATGCCAATAGCCATTTTTACGCCCTGACTCCCTCCTTCCACGAAGGCACTCATTAAGCCCGTGTTGTTTGCAACTTCGCTGTCGTTATCAACAAGTTTGCCAAAGGTTTCGGGGTGTCCCAACTCAGGGCAAAAAAGTTTGCTGATCAATATGGAGCATGGAATTGATATCAATGATGCGGAAACAAGATGACCCGCGATATTCGGAAAGGTTTGGTGTAGAGCGATAACATAGATTCCCATTACAGTGCTGGCGACCGTGGCCATCATGCAAGTCATCAAGGTTAATAACTCAGATCGAGTCATTTTTATTAAATAGGGTCGTACGGTTAAACCTGATTCGATTCCAACAAACAAATTAGCCGAAGCAGCTAGTGATTCTGCGCCAGATAGAGAAAGAATGCGGTAAAAAAATTTTGAAAACAATCGGACTATTTTTTGCATGACCCCAAGCTTATATAATCCTCCCAGCAGTGCCGAAAAGAAAACTACAGAAGGAAATACTTGGAAGGCAAGAACGAAACCAATAGAAGGAGTTCCATCGGGCAGTGCCTGGCCGGGGCCTAGAGCGAGAGGGCCGAATAAAAATACTGCGCCTTTATGGGAAGCGCTTAAAAGCGAAACCAGGAATTCATTGATCCATTGAAGGGCAGATCTAGAGCCTGCGAACCAAAAGGTCAAAGCGCCCAATGCCCAGGAAAGAAAAAGACTTCCCAATATGGTTTCTGTTTTAACCATGGCGCGAGACCCAGTTGCCCATGCAATTCCAGAAAGCAGGAAAAAGCCACCGAACGAAATCAAACGATAATTAAAATCTTCCATTTAAATATCAAGGTCTTTATTTGAAATCATGCCAACAATATTTTTTCCGTCTGTAACGGCATAGTGTCGAATATTTTTTTCTAACATTTTCATTTTGGCTTCATCCTGAGACTCGGTCTGATCCAGGGATCGGATGGGACTGGACATTGCAGAGGAAATTGTAATGGTAGAAGGATTGAGGTCTTTTTCCAAAAGCTTTATCAGATCCGCCTTGGTAAAAATTCCTATATAGTCACCCTGGGGGTTTTTTATGAGAATGGCGCTTGTTTCTTTTGATAGCATATAGGCGATGGCTTTATCTACATGTACATCAGAGCTCACGTGATATACAGGAGACATTTTTTCCTTGATTAATTTTTCTTCCATTTTTTTTCTCATTGACTTAAAGATTGAAAACAAATGAAATCAAAACATTATTAAAAGATCAGAGGTTATAATAAAAATTTTAGGTGAAATAAGGGTTTCTACAATGGTTTCGAATTTTCTATTCTCCTGCCTATCGCATCTCATAAACTCAGGTATGTTCCTTTGAAAAAGAAAATCTTCTTTGGGTTAATCTGGTCCATTGTCGCATACTTTTTTTATGAATTCTTTAAGACCGTTGATTTTGATCGGGCTTGGAAAGAAATTGAAAACGCTCGTGCAGGATGGTTGGTTATCGCTTTTTTGTTTAATCTTTCTATTTTACTGGTATGGACTTCATTGTGGTCTGTGCTTATCCCAAAAAACCTTTCTGTTTCTTTTTCAAAACTATTTCAGGCGAATTCTTTTATGTCCACATCATGCAATACTCTACCGTTTCCAGGGGGGCATGCGGTGGGCCTCGTTTTGTTGGCAAGGTTGGCAAAAATTAAACATTCGGTTGCTTTGTCGGTATTGGCTCTGGATCAGATGATGGAAGGTATCGTTAAGGTTGTCGTTCTAACTTTGGCCGCCAATTTCTCTCCATTGCCAGAGCAGATGCAACGAGGTATCCAAATTTTTATTGTGTTGATCGTAATATTTACAGTGGTTATGTTTTTCGCAGCACATAAAATCCCAGAAGTTGATATTCGGGATGAGGAGAAGTCTTCCTCCCTTTTTTTAAAGTTTAAAGAGTTTGTTGCGCAATGGGCGGGGCACCTGGAAATGTTGAAGGATTATAGGATATTTGGTTCAGGTTTAGTTCTTGCGTTGATAATGATGGCTTTGCAGGCATTAGGAATTTGGGCGGCGCAACAGAGCATGGGCCAAGAGCTTCCCTTTTGGACTATTATTCTGGTTATGGCAGCATTGAACCTTGCTACAATTTTTCCACTAACTCCGGGAAACTTTGGTGTTTATGAAGCCACCGCTTTTTTAATTTATAAGTTTTCAGGGTTATCCCCTGAGATGGCTTTAAGCTTGGCGTTTTTACAACACATTTGTTTTCTGGTACCTATGGCAGGCGCTGGCTGGGCAGTCCTTATAGTTCGATCCCTGAATTCATTGAAAAGAAAATACAAAGAACAGGACAATCCGCATTAAGCGTTAGTTGTAGAAACTACAAACCTATGATTTATTTGATTTTAAATGCCGTTGAGCACTATTGTATTGATTTTAGGAGCGGTTTTTTTTGATCTATTTAAGTTAGGCGGGAAAGTCGTTTTATGTTAAGATTTGCGTGTGAAAAAGGGGGGAAGGCGTCGTAGTAAATGAATCAATAGGGCTCTTGGCATAAATAAAATTATGTCATGGAAGGTTTATTTGAATTTTTCCCGGCACATATTTTTTGTTCCGGCAGCGACCCAGACCCTGAAGATTACGGGAAGAACTTTTTCCCATTTATTTATTGTTGGAGGTTATTGGGTATGGCTGATGGAAAAGTAAAATGGTTTAATGATAGCAAAGGTTATGGATTTATTGAGTCAAGTGACGGCGAAGATTGTTTTGTACACTTTTCTGAAATTCAGGGAGAAGGTTTCAAAACCTTAAAAGAAGGCCAGGAAGTGGAATTTGAAAAAAGCATGGGGCAAAAAGGACCGCAAGCATCTAAAGTAATTCCAAAATAAATTTCTTGCGCAACAGTATAGCCGACAGGACGTTTTGTCCTGTCGGTTTTTTTTTGCAAAAAAACACCCTCCCAAACCCATTATTCGTCTAGTTTTGATGCAATGACATATAAATTGAATCCATAGCCTGCCATATCCAATAAAGGTCCGAGGTAGGTGAGTGGGTTAAAAGTATTTTTTATGTCTCTCTTGGCAGATCGCAGGAACCTTTCGATGGGATTATTTGGTTTTTCTGATTTATCGTAGGGTTTAAAGCCTTTTGCTTCCAGCAGGCCTTTTCTAGCTTTGTTTGTTTTTAGCCAAACAACTTTGAAACCTGCTTTTTCAAGCATGTTATTTAGGCTATCTCCTGAAAAAAAATAAAAATGTTGCAGGATTTTGTAGCCCGTCCAATCCTCTTTTAGAAAGATAGCGTTCTTAACATTTGGAGTCCACATTACCAGGAGCCCTCCTGGCTTCAAGACCTGATGGATTTTCTTTAAACAGTCAAGAGGATTCCTTAAGTGTTCAATGAGATCCCAAAGGGTGATGACATCAAAGGTATTTGCATCATAGGTAAGGGATTCATCTAATGATTCCAGGCGGATATTTTCCAGCGCAAAGTTTTCCCGGGCATACTTTATGTATTCCGGCAGAATCTCCAAGCCGTGACAATTCCAACCACGTTCTTTTGCACAATTAAGAAAAAACCCCGCACCACAACCTATATCGAGTAAATTCCCTTTGTCAGGATATAGACTTTCAATAAGACTCAATCGGGAGTGGTAAAGTTTTGAGTAAGACTTGATGCGTTTTTGCCTTTCCAGAATATAGTTCGAATGAAGTCCTGTCTCTCTCTCACTTCCAATCATTTCTTTTTGGTAATTCTCCTGCATCGTTTCTATTGTTGGCAAAGGATTGACAAGCTCCAAATGACATTCTTGGCAATGAACAACAAGTGAATCATCTTCCCGAAGGCAGATGGGATTAAATTTCAATGACCCGCAGCATATACAGGGGAATCGTTTGCTTTTTGAGTTTTCGAAAGCAGATAGTAGCATCCTAATCATCCTTTTTAGCTTGCCGGGCCAAGGTTTGCGGCCCTAAGAGGAATTTTTTAAATTTCGGAAATCAACTGCATTACGGAGACAAAACCAGCAATAGGGTAGGCTATTTAATTCCTGTTTGCAATATTCATTGAAAAGGCTCATTGTGTCGTATACAAATGCTACAATTTCTTGTTTCTTAACACAGAACCTAGAGGTGGAAAATGACTAAAGCTGCTTTCACTCCCAATGCAGGCGACAGCATTGTTGTCAGGTTAAAAATAGAAGGACAGGCACAAATTCTTCCAAGGGTTATGACAGAAATTGCGAACCTGGAGGGTCATATTGGCGCTGTGGACATCGTTCGTCCCCTTTCCAATGGGGGTTCCATTCGAGATATCAGTATCTATACTTCAGGAGTTGAACACGGACAAAAAATTGTGGAGGCACTTGAGAAAACGAATGGTGTAGAAGTAGTTCACCATTCGGACCGAACGTTTTTGCTGCATCTGGGGGGTAAAATTGAAGTTGCCAGTAGAAAGGAATTGAAAACACGCGATGACCTTTCCATGGCATACACGCCGGGTGTTGGCAGGGTTTGCATGGCGATTCATAATAACCCGGAAGAAGTTTACAAATTAACTATAAAACGCAATACGGTGGCTATTGTAACGGATGGCACGGCTGTATTGGGGCTGGGGAATATAGGCCCTGAAGCTGCCTTGCCCGTTATGGAGGGGAAGGCAATGTTGTTCAAAGAGTTTGCTGGAGTCGACGCATTTCCTATTTGCTTGAACTCGAAAACGACCGATGAAATCGTGGCGGCCGTCAAGGCGATTGCTCCAGGTTTTGGCGGAGTTAACCTTGAAGACATTGCTGCGCCGCAATGTTTTGAAATCGAAAAACGTCTCCAGGAGGAATTGGATATTCCCGTTTTTCATGATGACCAGCATGGCACAGCGGTGGTTGTTTCAGCGGCATTGATCAACGCTTTCAAGTTTCTAGGAAAAAGTCATCCAAAAATAAAAGTAGTTGTTCTCGGAGCTGGAGCTGCAGGTACAGCATGTACGAAAATGATAAAGCAATTGAAAATAGAAAATATAATTGTTTGTGACCGAAAAGGAGCCATAAATAAATCCAGAGATGATTTGAATGAGTCCAAGCAATGGTTCGCGGAAAACACCAACCCCGAAGGGTTGTCTGGGAATTTATGTGAAATCATAGCAGGGGCAGATCTTTTTCTGGGGGTTTCGGGTCCGGGTCAATTGAAGGTTGAGGATCTGAAAAAAATGGCAAAGGATCCCGTAGTTTTTGCATTGGCGAACCCCATTCCAGAAATATTACCTGATGAGGCCGGGCCGCATGTAGCAATCATGGCTACGGGGCGTAGCGATTTCCCCAACCAGATTAATAATGTCCTGTGCTTTCCTGGACTTTTTCGCGGAGCTTTGGATTGCATGGCAACTCAAATAAATGAAGAAATGAAAATGGCTGCTGCGAAAGCAATAGCAGAATGTATTTCGCCGGAATACTTGCAGCCCGACTATATTATTCCCAGTGTTTTCGATACCGATGTAGTTACAAAAGTTGCTGATGCGGTGGTAAAAGCTGCACGAGATTCAGGTGTGGCCCGCAATCGGGGTAGAAAAAAATTCGATTAAATTTATTTCGTTTAGTGTTTATTGGCTTAGTCCATGTGTTACCCTGATATAAGCTCGATGTTGTGTGTGGCCGCAGTTGACACAACTTGGCTTACTCCCCTGGAATAAACGCTCCATTTTTTCGACAGGTATGAAATTAATTCTTAGTTGGTGCTATACAAATATTACGAAAAGGTTTCCGGGTACGCTACTTCTTTTTGCGCTGATTTTGAGTGGGTACTCAATATATTTAGCAGCGGATTTGAAGTTCAATCCCAAGATGGATAATCTCCTTCCTCAAGATCTCCCTCTTATAAAAGAGTTTAATGAAGTTGTTAGCAAAACAGGTGGCTCTGGGCCTTTGGTTGTGGTTCTGGAAAACCTTGACCCCATCCAATCCTCTGAGGTCATAGATAATCTTGCAAAGTTGTTCAGAAAAATTCCTGGAACGCAGTTCGTAGACTCCGAAATCCCCAAGAGATTTTTGAAAAACAAACAACTTCTTTTAGTTCCGCGTGGGGACTTATTGGCTTTGGAAACTTTGATGGCGGAAGCTATTGATTATGCGCGCGGCCAGTTCGGGGGGTTCCTGGAAGAAGAAACGTTTAATCCAATTAAGCTGCGTAATTTAGCAAAAGACTATCAAATTTTTGAAGAGATCGAAACCTATCACAGAGGAAAACAAAAAAATAATTACTATATTTTTATAAAACCCAAAGGCACCGTCACCGATACTGACTTTACAAAAAATTTCATCTCAGCTGTTCAGGAAACAATAAATAAAAGTGGATTGGAAGAAAAATACAATGATCTCAACATTAATCTCACTGGTTCGATGGTGGTTCGTCTGGAAGAGAACAATTTCATCCAAAGTGATTTAAAAAATGCAGCAGTTATAGCAGCCATTATGGCGATATCTATTATTTTTATTTATACCCGATCGTGGTTTTCTATTCCTCTAATCATTTTCCCTCTCTTACTTTCACTGACTTATACATTTGCGCTGGCTCGGCTAATTATTGGTCATTTAAATATTATCTCGGGGTTTCTCATCGCCATTTTAATGGGTTTAGGCATTGACTACGGCATCCATCTTTATATTCGTTTCAAACAGGAATTACTAAAAGAAAAACCTATTTCCGAAGCGGTGGAAGTGGTGGTTACTCAAGTAGGTCGATCGGGTTTGATTGCTATGCTCACCACAATGAGTGTTTTTTCAATTCTGAGTTTTTCAGATTTTGAAGGATTCTCTGAGTTTGGACAAATAGCCACACTGGGAATAGTCTGTGCTTTTGTCACTTACTACTTCACTTTTCCTGCGCAGGCTCTTTTATATGACAAGATACATTGGCTAAGAAAACCCAAGGCCCGGTTATTTAATTTGAAAATTGCCAATCTTTACTCCGCGACTCCTTTGTTTCTTTCCGCATTCTTCATAGTACTTATGATTTCCAGTTTATTCCTTTTGCCCGGAGTTAAATTTGAATATGATTTTCAGAAGTTAAGAGGAGAATCTCCCGCCAGCGACTATGAAACAGAAACAACGGATGATTTTGGCCTCGCATTTTCACCTACAGTGATATTGACCCCAGAGAAGGACAACCTTTTTTATATTCATGAGGCTCTAGAGGATATAAAAAAAACCAATGGAGATAAAACAATAATCGGAATCCAATATTCCCTTAATATGTTCAGTGAAAAGGAATATGAATCAAAAAAAGAGGTCATCGCCCGTATTCGAAAAAACTTTGAAGAAAATAAGGACATCATCCGGTTTTCTTTGGGTGAAGAGAGATTCAATAAATTTGAATCGCTCTTGGATGTAAAACCATTTGATGAATCTCGAGTTCCGAGGGGTCTTCAAAATAAGTTGATGGCAGGAAAGGATTATCTGCTATTGCTTTTTTCTCCAGCTGATAAAAACTTTTTCCGGGTTGAGAATATTTATCAATTGGATATGGAGATTAATGCTCTGAAGGAAAACATTAAAAGGAAAAATATTGAAGCTGCAATATTGAATGAAAATTTAATCGCAGCCAAAGTATTGGACTGGGTCAAAGAAAAAGGGCCGAAAGCAATGGTTGTTGCATTTGGGTTGGTATTTTTGATTCTTTTAGTCGACCTCAGAAGTTTTCGGTTGGCTAGCATTACATTTTTGCCCCTATTTACTGGGCTTGCAATAACGGGTGCCCTGATGTCCGTTTTTCATGTTCGATTGAATTTTATAAATATTGTAATGTTGCCGTCAATAGTTGGGATTATGATTGACCATTGTATTTATCTCAGCCATCATATTTTGGATTACTCAAAGGGAGCTTCCCTGAAATCATTGCAGGAAACGGGAAGTGCAATAATCTTGTCGGCGCTAACCAGTCTAGGGGGCTATACCAGCTTAAATATTGCGCATCATGCAGGGATAAACTCTATTGCGACCGTCGTTGAGTTGGGCATCATTACATGTACAGTTTGTGCATTATTCATGCTTCCCGCGCTATTTGAGATTAGAAAAAGGAAGTTTGCATTTGTTCAACCGGAAAAATAAAGTCCTTCCCGCATTTGTGTATAGTATGAAAATTTAGAACCTGCCTGTCTGATATTTTCCTTATGAACTTGCAACCCATATTGGAAACAGGGAAAACCCTTGAAATTCTCACCTTTATTCGATTGAAATTTCGTGGGCGAAGTTGGCACAAAGCTTGCTAGATAAGGAATTGAGTCTGGCGGTATTGGTTAGGCTCTTTGTATGTTACTAATAAAAATAGGCTGAATCATGACAGACCCTAAACCAGAAAAAGTGGGTAGAAAAGGAAATCTTTATAAAATATTGAGTGAGTATTTGGATCGAAAGATACAAAGAGATAAAGATAAGATAGTAGAAAAATATTTTGATGTTAATTCCCAGGAAAACCTGCTGAAAAGTTTCACAGCGAAAAATGTTAAAGTTGGCCCTCCCCGAAAAAAATAATTTGCTTAGTTAAGCATTTATCAGGTTTTCTGAAAAATCTGCTTATTTACTGCTCCCTTTTACGTCTATTGTGGTTTAATATTTCAAAATTCATTGTGAGATTCGAGCTTTATAAATTGAGGGAAACGTTTTTTATGGTAAAAAAAATATGTGTCTTATTGGTATTTGTTTTTTTCGGATGTGCCGAGTCTCCTCCTTTTGAGAATTTCTCTCATGAAGAGGGTGAGGGTGAAGAACAGTTTCTGGTTGATTCGGAAAAATGTGAAAAAGAAAAAGATAAACACAGCAATAAAATTCAAGGTCGAGAGTTTGGATTTGAAGGTCAGGATACAGGTTACCTGGGGTGCATGAAACTGGAAGGTTGGAGTAAGAAATCTATTTAATTGCGAAGTAAATATTTCCAGGTATTAATTGTAAAAAATCAGTTTTTTTGTTTCCAGATACGTTGAATAAATGCTGTTGGTTGATGGACCAAGTGACACATCTTGCAAGACCGCTTATTAATATGATCCATGTTTTTTCTGAAAACCTTTTCAGAGGGTTCCCCAGTTGCGAATTCCTTTTTGATTTTCTGTAGGGAATCCATGATATCTCCTCCCACAAAAAAATCTTTCACTGACGCAGAACTCTTAGTCCACTCTGTAACATGGCATTTGGAACAAACTGATCGCAGACTTGTGAGTCTTTTTGTGAAAATATCCAGCGCCTTCCAGGCTTGTTGAAAATTCTCCTGTTCAAAGTTTATGGTGACCCTTTCTAGAGAGTTGGATAGTTTATTCATATAAATTTGATAGTTAACCTCTTTTTCTTCTAGAGGGTCCAATACTTTAATGGATTCTGTTGAAGGCCAGTGGTACTGAATCCAAACGCTGTTATTATTTTTTAAGTGGCAATTCGAGCAGGTTTTTTTAAGGGTTTTAGAGGCCGCTTCAATTATTTTCCTGTCTTTTGTAAGAATACTTTCCTTAAATTCATTGGCGGCCTTCAAATTAAACTCTTCTTCCCATTCTGGAACCATTTCGGAAGCTTTTTTGTACAAATCAAAAAATAGTGCCGCGTTTTTTTCTGCTGGGTTCCATTTTTTCTTGTCCATGCTGATAAATATTGCCGAAAAAGCGGTGTTTAGTTTTCGCATTTGGGTAATCCACTCAGAAGGCATTCCTGGGTCGGCGTAATATTTGTCCATGGATTTTGGGGGTGGGGTAACAAGAACGTCGGAGGAAGCTGCTGGGAAAGTAAAAGTGAAGAAGGAAATAAATCCGGCAGTAAAAGCGATTCCAATTTTTGTTTTGCACAAATGCAGAAGCTTCATTTTCTTAAGATCGAGGGTTAGGGCCGTTTTGTTTGTTCAGGAGAGAGAGTTTTTCTTGGAAAAGGGTCAGCACTTTATGCGATAAAAAAAATTGTCCAACTTGAACGGGCTTCCAGAACGCACCACTCTTAAAAAACATTTTAACTTTTCTTCGGCCAATCCTTTGAGGAATTGCTCTTTAACTTCCTGGTATGAAATCTCTTCCCAATTTTTGTGATTCGTCGATCTTTCCAATTGGAACGCTGAGATATCCTCCATTTCAATATGATTTTTATCTTTCATGAAACCTTATTTGTAATTTTTAAGATGCTTTATTATATTAAAGAATCCGGTTTATCCAAATGATTTTTCAAAGTTGATATAAGCCTTTATTTCCTTTTAAGGTTCACACATCTAAAAAATGGAACGGTTATGCTTTTAGTGATTGATGTTGGGAATTCGAATAATGTTATCGGGCTGTTTTCCGGGGAAAAGCTTCTAACTCATTGGCGGATTCGCACTGAGTGGAATCGAACTGCTGATGAGTACTGGGTTCTAATTAAAGAATTCATTTTATTGAATAAGGTTGAAACGGAGACCATAGACGATATTGTGATCGCTTGTGTGGTTCCCCCATTGGTTCCTATTTTACAGGGAATGGCGAGAAAATATTTTTCATGCGAACCTCTGATTGTCGGGCCTGGGATCAAAACGGGAATTTCCATTCTTTATAGGAATCCATCTGAAGTAGGTGCGGATCGCATTGTGAACTCTGTGGCGGCTTTTGAGAAATATGGTGGTCCCTTGATCATTGTTGATTTTGGAACGGCTACTACTTTTGATGTTGTATCAAAAAAAGGCGAATATTTAGGCGGCGCGATTTTCCCAGGGATTCAAATTTCTCTTGAGGCACTTTTTAAAAATGCTGCCAAACTACCTCGAGTTGATATGACATTCCCCGAGAAGGTTATAGGGAAATCTACCGTAGAAAGCCTCCGTTCAGGTGCAGTCTACGGATTTTCAGGGATGGTTGAGGCCCTGGTGAAACAAATAAAAAGTGAATTGGGTCAAAATGCCCATGTTGTAGCTACTGGCGGTATTGTCGACTGGATAACGACAAAAACTTCGGGGATAGATACTCTGGATCCGTTTTTAACTTTGGATGGCTTGAGAATTATTTATGAGAAAAACCAGTAGCAGAAATTAAATTTGCACAAAAAAACCCCGGCTATCCCAAATGCAGTGTTTCCAGTAAGAGGAGGAGACCGAAAACTGTGAAATTTGGAATAACCGGGGTTAACATGTATCGCTTAAGCTTTTACAACTCTGGAACCCTTTCGAATAAAAAGTCGGACCATTCTGGGATCGTCTTCGATATCAGAAATTTTGCATCCCTGGCTTTTTGCCCACTTCGAAAAATCTTCAGTAAAATTCTTCTTTTTATCAACAATCAGTTCTAAAATACCATTTTTCTTTATTCTCCCGAATTCTTCTGAAGCCAATTGGAAAGCCTTGAAAAACGAAAGACCTCGAATATCCAGTGTTCTAAACATTTCCATTTTAAATCCCTCCATATTCTAGTCGGCCTCAATAAGGCGGTAGACTAAGTTCAATAAGGTTATTTTAGAGTTTTAAAATTAAAAAGTAGTTAATCATGCATTAAATTTTTTTAATACTTCATGATTTATACGCAGGGCAATTTCTGTAAGTAGTTGAAAAAAATATAAGTTATACCCACTGAGTATTAATGGGTATTCGGCCAAAATTTAATAATGCGTTTGTTTTCAAATCATATATGATTACTTAAAAGGATAAGATATAGTTATTTATTCAAAATACAGAGAATTTTCTAAGACCAAATGGTAATCGGGAGAGCTAAATGGGTATTGTTCGTGGTGGAGATGCTGAGTATGAAGAGTTTGAGCCCTCTTATGAGGAAAAAGCTGAAAAACTAGAGGCGACTTTAAAACCTTTGCTGGCTGAAACCCCTGGTTCTCTCAAGCTTTCAGGGAAATATATAGCCACCGATGAGGTAAAGATTATTGGCAATTATTCTCCTATGAAGTCAGTCAAGTCACTCGACTTAAGTGATAACCAAATTAATGACGAGGCATTGCAACACCTTTTTGAGTCGGAGATTCTTGGTGGATTAGAAGAGCTTTATTTGCAGATAAACTTTTTAACTGAAAAAGGATTGAGTGAACTCGCGAAATCGGAAAAAGTAAAACTGAAAAACTTAAAAGTTCTGGTTCTTTCAGATAACCGCTTAAGCGATTCATCCATTGCGGAAATATTGCTTTCAAGTCATTTCCCAAATCTGAAATCGTTGGATGTGGGTTGGAATGAAGCAGGGAACGAAACCGCCAAAGCCCTGGGTGCGACCACTACATTTCCTGAATTGAAGAAATTGCTAATGGAGCGTAGTTATATTGATGAAGAGGGATTCAGCGAATTCATAAAAGGCGGATTAGCAGATCAATTAGAAGAGCTGGATCTATCAGCCAATAAAATTAATGATGAATCCATGAAAATTTTAGCGCAGGCGCCAAAATGGAAATCCCTGAAAACTCTTCGGCTATCACAGAATAGATTTGGCAATGAAGGTGCAAAGGCTTTAGGAGAATCCGTTTCAATGAGTGGTCTTGCCCAGCTTTACGTTGGAAGAAATTATTTTGATGCGGAAGGTGCACAGGCTATTTATGAGAGCAAAACATTGAAAAATCTTAAAACCTTGGTTATCAAAGAGGAAGTTGATGATGGCTCAGGTCTTGTCAATTACTCGCGACCAGAACTATTGCGGCCCGATGACCCAAATGCTATCTGATTCACTGTGTAAATGATGTTTTTAAAATATTTTCAACTTTTCCAATTTAGTCAGTTTGGATGAGTTTTTCAAAGCAGATTTGGCTTCTTCAGTTTTTACCCGGTTGCCACCTAAATGTAGATAGTTGAGATTGCTAAGGTTTTCTGAATTGGCAATGGCCAGTGCTCCTTCATCTCCCACTCGATTGTCCACCAGATTCAAATGTTCGACTTTTGTGAGGAATGGGGACTGCGCCAGGGCTTTGGCTCCTTCTGCTGTAATTCCATTGCATTCGAGATTTAGTGTTACCACTTCGGAAAACATATCCGTCTGGGCGAGGATTGCCACGCCTTCGTCTCCCAGGTCGTTCGAACCCAGATGCAAATAGTTTACTTTTGGAAGGAAAGGTGAAGAGGTAAGTATTTTAAGGCCTTCGGGCCCAAGTCGATTGTGGGTGATTATCATACTGGAAATGGTTTTAACAAACGGAAAATTAGCGATCATTTCAGCGAGTTCGCGTCCATGATCTTCTTCTATTTTTCCTGTTTTTGAAAAAAGATAAGCGTCCTGAATTTTAAGAACTTTTTTGTCCTTAATATTTTCAAAAAGGATCTTTTCTTTTGGCGAAAGGTTTTCGCCTTCGCCACCATAATTTTCGCCATCGTTACATAGCTCTTCCCAGTTTTTTAATTTGTCTTGCATAAATTTTAACGTTTGAGCCTTTTTTCTTTTGCGCAGCCACCCTGGTTACCCATTTCGCATGCTTTATGGTAATACTTGATCGCCTTTTTTTGTCGACCCTCTTTATAGTTCAAAGTGCCCAAGTTAAAGCAGGATTGATCTTCTCCAGCTTCACAAGCTTTATCAAACATCTTGCGAGCTTGTTTGAAGTCTTTGCTATACGGAGTTCCTTTCATTGCCAGAAGGATGCCGCCATTGGTGCAACCCGTCATATAGCCGTCATCGCAAGCTTTTACATAAAACTCCAGAGCTTTTTTATTGTCCCTTTCAACGGTTCGATAACGTTCACCGACCCTAAAACAAGCCGTTGAGTTTCCTTCCTTGCAAAGAGCTTCTATTTTTTCATCCTGAGATAGTTCTGCCAAGGCTCCGGGAACAAAAATCGCCATGCTTAGCAAGACAAAGAGTACTTTAATAAAATATTTCACATCTACCTCTTTTCAATTTTTAGGTTGATGAAGGAAAATCTAAAGGGTTTTTTAAAATCCACCTAGTATACCATACGATGATTATTTGAGGTCGGGAAAGCTTTTCGGGAAGGAGTAACTGATTTAAAATCTTTCGTTTGCATCATTGCAGATATTTTATTAACCTTCAGAAAACCTTTAAATAGTGAAACAATTAAGTGCTTAGTTTCCTGATAATTTCATTCACCTCTAAATTGAAGCTTAACAGGTAAAATATCCGTGAATATTGTAATGCTGGGTTATCGGGGTACAGGGAAATCGGTGATATCAAAAATACTTTCCGAAAAACTTCGTATGAAACTATATAAGATTGATAAGATGATTTCCGAATCGGCGGGCAAATCAATTCCTGAAATGGTTGAGCAAGAGGGTTGGGAGAATTTTCGCAAGTTGGAATCAGAGATTGTGTCCGAAGTTTCTAGCAAAGCCAGAAACAGCATCATAGATTGTGGTGGCGGGGTGGTCTTAAATGATGTGAATATAACGAACTTAAAAAGGGACGGGGTGTGCATTGTCCTCACCGCTAATCTGGAAACTATCATTAAAAGAATTCGTCACGATCAAAACCGACCCTCTTTAGAAAGCGGCCTTAGCTTTGAGGAAGAGCAGGAAAAAATTATTGCGGAGCGCGAGAGTAAGTATCGCGCTGCAGCTGATTTTACCTGCGATACCTCGCAACGCCGACCCAGGGAAACGGTGGCAGAAATAACCGAATTTTTAAATACAAAGGGATGGGTTAAAAAATGATGAGCCCCTTGTTTGAAAGCCTGGTAGTAAATAACCTGACCATTCTTGCAGATGAGCCAGATGATTCAACTGCCATGGTGTGGAACGAAGCTGAAGCCCAGGCTGAAATAGAAAACAACGAAAAGGCGATATACCGTCTTGACCTGAATGATAAAGAGATTTTGTTGGAAGAATTAGAAGACCTGATGGCCTTTAACAAAACCCGTAAAGTTAAAGACCTGAGACTGGATAAGAATGAGTTTTTTGATGAAGGTGTAGGGTTACTGGTGCAGGCTCCTGCTTTAAAAAAGTTATTAACCCTTTCGCTTGCTCACAACAAGCTTACCGATCAAGCTGTTGATGCTTTGGCCTCTTCGGAGATTCTTGTTAACCTGCAAAAATTGTTCTTGCAGGGAAACCGGATTGGTGTGCAGGGATTGAAAGCTTTGGTTGCATCTGAAACTCTTTCAAATTTACAACTTTTGTATCTCAACCTCAATCCTATAGGGCCTGGGGGAGGGGTAGTTTTGGGAGGTCCGGGAAAAATTACCCAGTTGGAAGAGCTTTATCTGCAAAAAACAGGTTTGGGAGAAAAAGGATTGCAGGCTCTTTGTGAATCAGTAAATTTCAAAAATCTAAAACTTCTTTCCCTTGCAGGAAATGGGCTGGACGACCATGCGGCAGAACTGATTTATCATTCGACGGCTTTCCCTGAATTGAAAACGCTCGACTTATATAACAACAAAATCAGCGATCATGCTGTTGACCAACTACGAGCTTCGCCAAACCTTCCTAAACTGAATGCTTTGCAGGTTGATTGGAGAAGTTGATTTGGCCGTATGACTCAAAAACTTCCAAGTACAAAGCAGATCCTTATCCACTTCGATGCAAAAGATCCTGTGATGGCTGCGGTAATTCGTAAAACAGGTGCGTTTAAGCTGAGTCGAAACCGCAACTACTTTTTAGTTTTGTGCAAAGCCATCATTGCACAGCAAATTTCAACAAAAGCAGCCGAGTCAATCACTCGGCGTTTTCAAGGTTTGTTTGCAGGTCAATGTCCAACTCCTGAAAAAGTAGCTAGAATATCTGGGTTTAAACTAAGGCATTCCGGCCTGTCGGGACAGAAAGTGAAATACCTGAAAGACCTTAGTGCCCGGTTTTTAGATGGTTCGATTCGACCGCATCGGCTCACTTATCAAAATAATGAAGAAGTGATTGAAACTTTGACACTGGTCTATGGTATCGGTAGATGGACGGCAGAAATGTTCCTTATTTTTTCTTTAAGTAGAATAGATGTTTTGCCTCTGGGAGATTTGGGGCTTAAGGCAGGAATTAAAAAAATTTATAATATGCGCAGCTTGCCATCACCGCAAAGGATGCTCGCTCTGAGTAAAAAGTGGCATCCCATGGAAACTGTGGCAACCTGGTATGCTTGGCGAATTCAGGATGACGAAATAATAACTTATTAATCCCACTTGATGAAGGTAGAGGTGGCAATGGATTTTATAAATGAAAAAATTGAAGAATATGCTTTCGATCACACCAGTTATGAAGGGGATCTGTTAAAACAACTGGAAGAGGAGACCTATGAAAAACTGGAAATTCCTCAAATGACAACAGGAAGGATTGAAGCGAGATTGCTCAAACTATTGGCACGTCTGGTAGGTGCCAAACGAATATTGGAAATCGGTACATTTGCAGGATACAGTGCCCTTTCAATGGCGGAGGCCTTGCCGGAAGAAGGTGAGTTGGTAACCTGCGAAATGGACCCGGATGCGATTGTTTTTGCAAAAAGATATTTTGACTTGAGTCCCCATGGAAAAAAAATAACGTTGATGGAAGGCCCGGCATTGGAATCTTTGCAAAAGATTTCAGGTCAGTTCGATATGGCCTTCATTGATGCGGATAAGGAAAACTATATTAAATATTATGAAGCCATTTTGCCTCTAATTCGTTCCGGAGGCCTGATGGCCATTGATAATGTTTTATGGAGCGGTCGTGTGCTAGATCCAAAAGACAAATCAGACAAGGCGATTCATCAACTGAATGAAAGAGTGATTCAGGATGAAAGAGTGGAGTCGGTTTTGCTTACGGTGCGTGATGGTTTAAATTGCATTGTCAAAAATTAGCTTGCATTTGATCATGGCAGTGCATGGCATATTGATCCTTGTTTAGGTCTGTGCTAGCGTGCTGAAAATGGTTGGTCCGAAGCAAATGTTAATAAAATATAAGGAATTTAAATTCTATGGCTGAAACACTAGGCAGTCTTGTCGACAAGCTCTCAATTAAAAATTTGCGGATTTGGCATCTCGATGAGGCATTGGAACAGAAAAATGAATCGAATAGTGCAGAGTTAAAAGCCAAGCGTGATCTGGCAGACAAACAAAGGCAAAATCTTGTGACTGAAATTAATGATTTTCTGGTCGCCGCTTTAAAGGGAGAGGTTTGCATCCGCGATGAAAAAATAAAGATGTATACCAATACTAATGTTTCTTCCTCTGACAGTATTAAAAAACTTGGAGAAGCCGTAAGCGAACTGGCTTTTAGGAATATAAAGCTTTGGCATTGTGAGGATGAAGTAAGGCGCACGGATTTAGAAGATTCAGAGATTGTGAAAATAAAAAGGCGAATTGATTCGACCAATCAAGAACGGAATGACTTGATGGATAAGGTAGATGAGATTCTTCAGAGTCGATCTGGGGAAAACCAGAAATCCTAAAGGTAGGTATCCAATAACTCTTTTCTTTTGTTATTGTATTCTTCTTCGTCAACCAGGTTTTTTTCGTAAAGGTCTTTTAAGAATTGTAATTTCTTTTCCAGTTCTGGATTAACTGATGAGGAGGGTGCTTGTCTCTGCGTCGGCGCGGGATTAGCTCTGCGTGATTTTCTTTTGGCTCGTGTAGGTTTGGGGGCTGGGTCTACCTGGAGTTGTCTTTCTGAGTTTTTTGGTATGGTTGCTTTTATCCAGTTTTCCTGAGCTTCCGATCCGAGTAGTTTTTTTACCGAATGATAATGTTGTCTCGGGCCTGGTAACAGCCTCCAGTTGCCTCCTCCCCAACCTACTAAAGAACGGTTGGAAAAATTTTTTCCTTGGATAGATGTAAACTTCCAATTCAATTCGTTGCCACTGGCAAAAACAACTCCTGCGGTAGTACCGCTGGATGTATCCAAGTCAAAAAAAACTATTTTGTTTGCCGGGGCGCGATTTATGGCTTTGGTGACAAGGCGTTCCATGCGAGTTATTTCTTCACGTTTAAATACGGGTTTCTTTTTTCCAAAAAGAGAAAGCTCTTCATAACTCAAGGATCGCAACTGCTGATGTACCTGATCTTGAGACAATTGAACTTGGCGTAATCGTAAATTCGCCAGGTCACTCCCGCCCGCGGATTTCGATTTGAACATTATGGTGAGACCATTTGACTCAAGTTTTTTTTCGGGGATCATAGAACAACCCGAAGTGAGACCTAGCAACAGAGCAAAGATCAGAAATAGGACAATAAATGATTTAGTTGATTTCATTTCGTCAAATTATTTTCAAAGCTTTTGTGCAATAAGAGAGGCATAGCCTTTGGGGTCTTCGTCAACTTCTCGATACCTCAATATCCGAAAATCATTGAAAACTTTTAGTAATTCATTTTGCTCTAAAACCCACTCTTTTTTAAAGCGGCTGTATTTTAGGTAGTCCACGTTAAACGTTTCGTAAAACAATATCCCACCAGATCTTAATGTCTTGCGTATTTCCGGGAACAGCTTCCGTTCCAGGAAGTTAAAACAAAGCACCAGATCGTATTCATTTTCAGGTAGCGAGCTATTATCTAGATCGGTGGAAAGTGTTGTAATCTTTACGTTTTTCTCATTTGCAAGCCTCTGTGCTTTTGCCAGTGCAATCTCAGATATATCCATGGAAATGACCTCATAGCCTAAAGATGCGACAAAAACTGAATTTCTTCCCTCACCAGCGGCAATATCTAAAGCTTTTCCTCCTGCAACAAGAAGATTCGCATAGGATTCAAGCCATTCACAGGGGTCTGTTCCTGTGATATAGCCATCGCCATTATACTTTGCGTTCCATTTTTCTTTGTCTTTCAACGACATATAAGCTTCCAAAATAGGGGTTTACGGATGCGGTCATTATAGATGCGGGCTGAATTAATAACAAGCCGCCAGCGTGCGTCCTATTTTTCCAAAGCCTTTACCCGATCCGGGCATGAAGGCAGTGGTTTATTGTCACACATGCCCCCAAAGGGGTAACGCTGGACCCTAGAGGTCTTTTTTATGAAGCAAGCAGAGGCTTTTTGAGTTTTTAACTGTAAGTTGGCAAATATTACCACCCATGTTTGGTGGGTAAGCAAAATCTTGACATAGGCACATTTTTTTTCTAAGATGACTGTTTTATTTACAACTCTAGGGGCGGGAAATTTGCCGTTTTCTACGGTTCGTTTATCAGGAGTGATGGGAATGATTGCAGTAGTTCAAACCGGCGGCAAGCAATATAAAGTATCTGAAGGCGATGAGATCCAAGTTGAAAAACTGGATGGCAACGTTGGAGAAAGTATTAATTTGGAAAAGGTCCTAATTTGTGGAGAAGGAGAGTCTGCAAAAGTTGGAACTCCATTTCTTGAAGGTTGTTCGGTTGTTTGTGAAGTGACGGAGCAGTATAGAGACAAAAAGATCATCGTCTTTAAAAAACATCGACGAAAAAATTACCGCAGAAAAAATGGACATCGTCAATCGTTAACGCGTTTGAAGGTCACTGCGATTAACGCATAATAACCAGGGAAATCGAACATGGCACACAAAAAAGGACAAGGAAGCACATCAAACGGTCGAGATAGCAGAGGCCAAAGACTAGGCGTCAAAAGGTATGGCGGTCAAGCTGTTAAGGCAGGAGAAATACTGGTGCGCCAGCGCGGTACTCATTTTCACCCTGGGGATAATGTTGGGCTGGGTAGCGATTATACGATTTTTGCAAAAATTGCGGGTGTCGTTAAGTTTGAACATCGTGACCGCAAAACACAAAAAATCAGTGTCCACCCACAAAACTAAAATCGTCTCTCCTTTCTAAGCTTTTCCACGCAAAGCTTGAAAAACCACCCCGGGCTATGCAATAGCCCATTCAAAATTTAATCTCATGTTCATTGATCAGGTTAGCATCTCCGTTAAAGCAGGGGATGGAGGGGACGGTTGTTGTAGTTTCAGGAGGGAAAAACACATCCCTCTGGGGGGTCCCGATGGCGGCGACGGCGGGAAAGGCGGAGATGTAGTCCTGGAAGTAGACCCCAACCTTACGACTCTAATTGACCTCAGGTATAAGAAGCTTTATCGGGCCGAAAATGGTAAGCCAGGTAAAGGAAACCAGATGACCGGAAAAAGTGGAGGTAATCTTACCGTTCGTCTTCCCCCTGGAACATTGGTCAAAAATGAGGAAACAGGAGAATTGCTGGTTGACCTTAAAGAAACGGGACAACACTTCATCGTTGCAAATGGCGGCCATTATGGACAGGGCAATGTCCGTTTCAAGTCTTCGACCAACCGAGCACCCAAAAAATTTGGTAAGGGAAAGCCAGGAGATTTCTGTCAGCTTTTTCTTGAGCTTAAGTTGCTGGCTGATGTTGACATCATTGGATTCCCAAATGCCGGCAAGTCAACCTTGATATCTCGAATCTCAAATGCCAGACCAAAAGTTGCGGGATATCCTTTCACAACTCTGGTTCCAAATCTTGGGATAGTAAAGCTTGAGGAAGGCGAGTCGTTTGTGGCTGCAGATATTCCTGGCTTGATAGAAGGAGCTCATAAGGGTAAAGGGCTCGGTCACCAGTTTTTGCGACATATCGAGCGTACTCGATTGCTAATTCATTTGATTGACTTTTCTGATATCGAATCTGAAAATATTTTGGACCGGTACCATAAACTGCAAAAGGAGTTAAAAGCTTTTAGCGTAGACCTGTTCCAGAAACCACAAATCCTTGTAGCTACAAAAATGGATGACCCTCAGTCCGTGAGCAATTTAGAAAAGGTGAGGTCATCAATTAATGAATTGAATCCCTTTTTGTTCACGATTTCATCGGTGACAGGGGAAGGGGTTGAAAAACTGCTATGGAAGATAAAGGAATGCTTGGCCGCTGAAATGCTAAAAGACCAAGAGACGGACTCGTAATGTGATGAGTATATGGAATTAATTATTGAATCAAAAAATCTTGGAATTTAATTTTCTTAACCCTGGTATCGCCTTCAATTTTTTTGTTATATGCAATTTGTAACCGTTTTTGCAGTTTTTCTTTTACATAAAGAATGTCGTTGTAGAACTTCCTGGTCAAAAACTTTTCTACCGTTTGAACTGTAATCTCTTCAAATAATGGCAACGCGCTCTGTAAAACTTTTGCGCCAGTTTCGTTGTCAAAGGTGATTTCGAGTGTGAAACTGAGAACTCTGATGTCGTTGACATCAAAGGCGACAGGCATTATGGTTGCCAGCTTAACCATTTTGGCTTCTGGTGACAATGCGGCCTGCAGTCCTGCGGTATCTTCTTCAACCACTTCTACCTCTTTTGCGGCTTCCGACAGGGTATCCGATTTTTTTAGCTCTTGCGCTACTTCAGATTGAGTATCTTCTTTGGTCATACCAGGAACATCGGGTTTCTTGGTTTCTTTCGTTGGGCTTTTTTGTGGAGCAGGTTCCTCTTTTGGTGCAGGCATTTCGCCTTCGCCTTTTTGGGGAGTTAAGCCTTCGGGAACTTCGGCTTCCGTTTTTTCCACTTCTGCAAGTTCAGGAGGCGCAAATGTTTGCATTGCGAAATACACTCCCCCTGCTGTCAATAAAATACCTAGAGCGCCCCCTGCTAACATCATCTTCCCGGTTCGAGTAGCCGGAACCGAAATGGGGCCAATTTTTATTCTTTCATCCGAGGAATCTTCCTCGTCATCATATTCTTCATCGTCATCATCGGGATAATCGTCTTCGGAAATTCCTAGTTCCGCTGCTGCAGCATCTTCATCTTCGTCTTCCTCTTCTTCTTCCTCCTCTTCCTCCTCGTCATCTTCGTCATCTTCGTCTTCTTCCTGTTCCTCTTCTTCCTCTGCTGCTTCTTCTTCTTCAGTTTCTTCTTTCTCTTCGGTTTTATCTTCCGCTGCTGTTTGCTCAGTGGTTTCCTGGTCTGCAAAAGCTTCTGCCCACATATCTTCTTCGCTCATTTCTCCAGCGGCTTCTTCTTTTTCCTCTGTGGGTTCTTCTGCTTTCTCTTCGGTTTTTTCTTCTTCTGCTGTTTGCTCTGTAGTTTCCTGATCGGCGAAAGCTGCCGCCCACATATCTTCTTCGCTCATTTCTTCAGCGGCTTCTTCTTTTTCCTCTGTGGGTTCTTCGGCTTTCTCTTCGGTTTTTTCTTCTTCTGCTTTTTGCTCTGTAGTTTCCTGATCGGCGAAAGCTGCCGCCCACATATCTTCTTCGCCCATTTCTTCAGCAGCTTCTTCTTTTTCTTCCGTGGGTTCTTCGGCTACTTCTTCGGTTTCTATATCTTCAGCAGCTTCTTCTTTTTCTTCCGTGGGTTCTTCGGCTACTTCTTCGGTTTCTGTATCTTCAGCAGCTTCAGCTAACTCTTCTTCCTGTTCTTCTTCTAAGAGTGGATCGGTATCGTCAGCTTCGGGGGAAGCGGGGGTCTCTTCTTCGGATTTATCGGCCTCTTCTGTCTTTTCCTCATCCTCATCATCGTCATTGAGAATATCGTCCAATAGGCTATCTAAATCGTCATCTTCATCTTCAGGAGAATCCTCGTTAAGCTCCACAGGCTTGTCTTCTTCCGCTTTAGGATCATCGGCCATCTTGTCTAACTCCAGTTCCTCCCCTGAATCACTCAGAGTTTCGCCAGAGTCCTCTTGGGTTTGTTGATCTCCACTCATGAGATCGTCGAGCATATTGTCGAGTTCGGGCTCTTCTGCAGTTTCGCTGGCTTCTTCAGACTCGGCCTGATCGTCGCCACTGATGAGATCGTCGAGCATATTGTCGAGTTCGGGCTCTTCCTCAGTTTCGCTGGCTTCTTCGGACTCGGCCTGATCGTCACCACTAATAAGGCCATCGAGCATATTGTCGAGTTCGGGCTCTTCCTCAGTTTCGCTGGCTTCTTCGGACTCGGCCTGATCGTCACCACTGATAAGGCCATCGAGCATATTGTCGAGTTCCGAATCCGAGTTTAAATCGTCTTTATTTTCGTTATCCTCAGCCATATTTTTGAGTTCCCAGCAGGGTTTTGTTGACCGGGCTTGCTTCAATAACTATTTAAAAATCAATGAGTTATGCTATAAATTATATTTATTTTTCGAGCGAAAGTAAATCGTTTTTACGATTTTACCTTTTTCTTGTCCGGATTTTTAGTAAGCTAAATTGACAATCTAACTCCAATTTTAATATAATAGATGCGGTTTTAAACTTCCAAGGTTCCTTAGCTTATTTTTTTCTTTCCTTAAGGAGTCTCTGACCCTATCATCTAGGTTCGTTCAAAATCTATAAAGCCTTTAAGGCAAAGACATTTAAGATTTACCAGTACTGAAACCGATAAGAAAAAATGATACTAAATAAGACAACAAAAAATTTAATCCCTGTTCTTCTAATATTAGCGTTTACTGGGTACTTTACGGGTAAAACCCCGCATTACGTTAGTGGTTTATCGCCATTCTTTTCCGACTTGGCTCGGGTGGAAACGGTTGTATTTAGTAAAGCAAAAGTGGCACGTCTTGCTCAGGAGCAAGATTATGAGGGCCGAGTCAGAAATAGAATTGAAAAGGTAATCTCCAAGTATTATACAGGGCTTGATGAGAAAAATGATGTTCGTATTCCCGAATGGATTCTTGCTGAGAGCAAGAAGTATGGTTACGATCCACTTTTCTTGACTGCATTGATAATAACGGAAAGCTCTTTTTATAATTGGGCTAAATCCAATCGAGGGGCTCGCGGACTGATGCAATTGAGACCCGCTACGGCCGTTGCCTTGGCTTCAGAAACCCGCCTGAAGTGGAGAGGAACCCGGACCCTTTTTGATCCGGAGAAAAATATTGCTCTGGGAGCCTATTACCTAAATAAATTGGTATCTCGTTTTGGCGACTTGAATCTGGCGCTTGAGGCTTATAATCATGGGCCTTCTCGCTTAAGCAAGTATCTGCGAAAGGGTTACCAGCCCAAACGCTATTCCAAGAAGGTCTTAAAAAATTACAGAAAAATACGTTTCCAGCCGATTTAAGTGGGTCACTCATTTGTTAAGTTTGGAAAAGTACCCGTTAATTAGGAAGCGGAAATGGAGAACTATCTAATGGCCTTTGTCCCACTTGCCCGAATTTTTAGGTCAAGTGGAAACTGGATATTTTCAGGGGTTTTGTTCGCAATTTTGACAGGATGCGCTAATGTGGAGGTTGAACAAGCTTTCAAGGGTGAGCTGCGTCCAGGAAAAGCTAATAAGGTAATTGGAGATTATTGCCAAAGTTGTCATATCCATAAAGATTTCGATCCTCCTCTCCATGTTTCCGATGTGCGCAGTCTTTACAAAAGGACTGTTTTCAGAAAGGCCCGAGAATGTAGATCCTGCCATTATATTGAAAAGGGTTGGATGCATAATCAACATGAACGAAAAACTCGAATGCCTAGCGATGCCAATCGTGGAAAGTTTAAAAAGTTTGAGAAAAAAGAAATGAGCCGTCTCAGGAAAAGCTAAACTTCTCACCTTATTTTGTGCCGGGTTTTTCATTACAGCCCGTATATTCCCCTCTCGTACTACAAATCCAATTTTGAATATCCAGGCAGTCAGATTACTATGTAGGTAGCGGTTTGAGGCAACCAAATAAATAATGCAAAAACATACTGTTTATTTTCAGATAAAAACTTCTAACTAGATCAAAATTTATGGTGAGGGATAAATTTAAAGCAAAATTTCTGGTGGGTGTTATTTTAGGAGCTTTTCTTTCAGCTTCCCCTGCAGCTGCCTTTTTTGTGGGCAATATTGAAGTTACCAGCAAGTTTGGAGAAAAATTTGAAGCCTCATTTGAAATCCACCTGGATAATAATGAGGTCTATGAGGTGGCTCTGGGCGAGGTTGGTGACTACGAAAAACTGGGACTGATTCGACCCTCTTTGGTGGATTCTTTGGAATTAGAGAAACCCATTGCCGCCACAGGAAAGGAGAAAGTTATCCGTGTTTATTCCAAGATCCCGTTATTTTTTCCTTCTTTTAATTTGGTGGTAATTGCAAAACATAATGACGGGACTTTACTGGAAAATTTTCTGGTTACAGTTGATTTTCAAAAAGGTTTGGCACTAAACGGTCTAGGTAAAAAAAAGAAAAAATCAGCAACCCCATCGGTTAAACCACAAACCGCCAAAAAAGAAAATCCAAATAAAGAAAATAAAGTTTCACCACCAATTCAAGATAAAGGATCAGGTCAAGATAAAGGTTTGCCGGAGCGTAAAACTGTAAAATTACCTCAAAAGTTTGAAGTAGATAAAGTTTCCCCAAATAAAACTTTTGGGATTAACCCCACCCCTGTTGTGAATCGTTTGCAGAATCGAAGAAGGCTCTCTGGGGCGATTTGGGCGGTTCCCAAAACGGTTTTCCCAGTTACAGGACAAGTTTTACAAAATATTGCGTCTCCATCATCAGGAGAGGAAGTTGAGAAGCAAAAAGACCCTGTTGTTTCACAATCTGGGGATACCGTCCAGCTTGAAAAGGGAGAAGGTTTATTTTCCGTTGCCCGGAAAATCAAAATTAATGAAATTCATCCTGCGCGAATTGCGGTAGCCCTGTGGATGAGAAATATTGATAAGTTCATTTACGGAAATATCCATGGAATTCAAGCGGGTACGCAGCTGGAAAAGGGAGGGATAGAGAAGCTGGTAGCAAAAGTTGACCTGCAAACCGCAAAAAATATTTTAAGCAGCCAGGCTCAGGAATGGAAATTAACAAAAGAAAAAGCAAATACGGTTGAAGAAATTGAGCAAGGGATTCAAGAGGTTCCCCTCCCCGTGGAGAGAATAGACGATATTGCTTCAATTTTTGACTGGATTGCGGGGTGGAAAACTTCCTGGGAAGAGAATGATATTGGAAAACATATTTCTTTTTACCACGAAAATTTAGCAGCAAACTCTACACAGTCTACTGCTCAGGAAAGTTCTGTCCGGAAAAGAAAAAAGAACCTATTTTTAAAATACCCGAACCCGAGTTTGAATTTATCTTCACAAAATTTAATATCAAAGCAGGGAGGCTCGTGGATTGTTTTCGAGCAGCATTTTTTTTCGAAGTCCTTGGAAAGTTTTGGCACGAAAGAGGTGAGGGTGGCGCGGACAAATGGAAATTGGAAAATTGATGAAGAAAAATTTTATGCAGAAAAAAATAAATTAACTGATTCGATCCGTAGAGAAAAAGAAAAGCTTAAAAAGGGTCGTCCTTTTGTTATCCATGTGTCCAGTCACTCTAAGGAAACCGAAGCTTTTTCTGCCTCTAATAAATTACGGAAAAATGGATACGATGCCTATACTGCCCCGGTGCGAATTTCCAAAGGTATCAAGATTTATCGTGTATACATAGGCCGCTTTGCAACATGGGAACAAGCACACCGAGTAGTAATGGTTCTCCGAGGAAAAAAACTGGGAGGGCATGCAACGGCCATTCCCTACCCCTTTACCTTGCAGGTAGGGCAAGCAAATTCAATCGTGGAGGCCAGGCAACTACTTGAAAAATTAAGGGTAATAGGCGTTTCTGGGTTTTTGTCAATTTTTAATGGCGGGTCTGAAGAAGGCTTGAAATTCGGAGTGTATGTGGGTGCTTTTAAAAAACCGGAAAATGCCGTGTGGTTGATGCAAAGGCTTAAGGAAGCGGGTTTCAGTTTTAAAAGAATTCGTCCGTGAAATTTGGGTAAAAAAAAACCGCCCGCTTTGATGCGGGCGGTTTTTTAATTCGAAAAAACTATAAAGAGCCTTTCAATGTGGGAGCTGGTTTAAAGCCAACAGTTTTGCTAGCCTTAATTTTGATTTCTTCACCCGTTTGTGGATTTCGACCTTTTCTAGCTTTTCTGGATCTTACGGTAAATGTTCCAAAACTAGGGTAGGCAAATCGCTTTTCTTTTTTGATGGCTTTTGAAATATTTTCAAAAGCAGCATCGACTACATCTCCTGCCAATCTTTTTGTGAGATTGTCATCTTTACAACTTTTGATTACTGCGTTAATGAGTTCGTCTTTAGTCAAGGTTTCCCCCTCCTCAGGTAAAAGGATTATCGGCGGGTGCATTATAAGAAACCGGCTAAAAAAGTCAAACAAAAAAACAAACAAATAAAACAGGCTGCCTATCTTTTAAGCAGTCATGACGGGGGGATATCGGTTCCTTCCATTTGAGTATGGTAAAATAACTTATGCATAACTAATACGTAGCTTATACTTATTAAGGGGTTTGCTGGTTATAATTTAATTTCAATAATTTAAAAATTTGAATTTTTTTCATAATTTTGATGTTTTTAAAAGTTGGAATTTGGGAGGTAAAATGGCTTTATTGAAGATTGCGAAACTGGGTAATCCTATTTTAAGGCAGGTGGCAAATCCAGTTGATTTAAATGAATTGCTCGATCCGGAAGGTGAGTTGCAAACTTTTATCGAAGATATGATCGAAACCATGCACCATGAGGGCGGAGTAGGGCTTGCAGCACCTCAGGTCAATCGGTCAATACAGATGGTAGTTCTTGAGTATGCTGAGAATGAAAGATATCCAGACGAGATATCCATCCCCCTTACGGTTTTAGTAAACCCTGTATTATCTGATTACAGCGAGGAAACAAAAGACGGATGGGAGAGTTGCTTGAGTTTAGTGGATTTCCGCGGGCTGGTCACCAGGTCAACGACGATCACACTGAATGCTTACGATCGATGGGGAAAGAAAATTCAAAAAACAGTATCCGGTTTTGAAGCGGTGGTATTGCAACATGAGATTGATCATCTCAAAGGCTTTGTATTTCTGGACCGTATGAAGGATCTTACCAAGTTGTCCTATCAAGAAGAGTTTGAAGAGTTTTGGATTAAAAAGGAAGGCTCAGCTCCCTCCTAAAATAGAATTTTAATTAGGATACACAATGGAAGAAGAAATTCTGCACCTTTATCAGGAACCGGGTATTGGGGCATCTTATACAAATACCTATGGTGAAGAAAATATTCGTAATCTACTAAATAAATACCATAGTTTGGATGATGAGGGGATGCAGAAGATGAAAAAGATGGTGCTCAACTTTTCACAATCTACCGACCTTGCTACCTCGTTTGTTTCGGTTGGAGTTTTACATGCATTGGGAGAAAACGAAGGGGTCGCTGACGCTTATCGTTGGGCAAAAACCCAGGAAGATGCTCAACGAATTATAAGCCACTTTGAGATTGGTAAATCCGTGGCGGACTATTTCTCCCCCGGTTGAAGCGTTCTTTCGATTTGCTCTTCCCGGATCATGGGTAGGGGATTGAATCCACTTGGGTCTATTGGGCAAACAGACCCCACGCAATGCCCTTGCTGCAATTGTTTACGAATAAAGGTAAGAAACCCTGTCCAGAATAAACCTGGAAGGGTCACTAATCCCGCCATCCACAACGCCACCTCGTTTGATGTGAGGGTCAACTCGTCTACTGCAAAGCCCACTCCCCAATTACTGATACCCATCACTAGTGTCATGATGGCAAGTTCAAAGCTGAATACCCTTCCCAGGTAGTGATCTGGCGTGGATAAATGAATCAATGCCGAGCTGAATACCCAAATGATAGAGCCGAATAAAGTTGCTGCAGCCACGCCAAAAGATAATGTCCACAAATTTTCGGAATGGGCTATAAATAAATAGGATAATGCCTTGAAGAAAAAAGCCGCTGCAATAGACCAATGTAAAACGGTTGCCGTTTCTCCGAACAATCTTTTGACTAATATGGGTCCCAGGGCGGCGCCCAGTCCACGGGCGGAATAGAGAATTCCGATCCCCAACGATAACATGGCAGGCTTGGAAAGCACCTGGCTGGCCATCAACGGGATCAATGTCATGATGCCGCCTGCCACAGCTAATCCCGATTTTAGTAAGCTCAAAACCAGAACCACAGGTTCTTTTATAAGGAAACGCAGTGCATCGACCAGTTCCTGAAAACCATTTTTCTTTTTTGGCTCTTTCGTAGGCTTTACTATAGAAGGAATTTTAGATATGAACCAGGCCGAGATTAGAAAGGTGCAGGCATCCACTATAAAAGCCACGCGGATTCCAAACAGGCTCACTACTACTCCACCGAGGGCTGCACCAAAAGCCAGCATTACAGACCAAGTGGAACCACTGAGGGCGTTTGCCGTTACAAGATGCTCTTTAGGAACGAGTGAAGGAATAATGGCGCTTCGGGCAGGCTCAAAAAAACCGGATAAGGAAATCTCGACAATGACCAAGGCATATATAAACCACAATGTGCTTTGATCCTCGACAAAAAGAAATCCCAGAACGACAATGAACCGCAACAAATCGCTTACGATCATTACGGTTTTTCGGCTGATCCGGTCTACCACTACTCCTGCAATCGGGCTGATCAGAACAATGGGAAGAAGTTTTGCCATCATGGCACCTGCCATAGCCATGCCGGAATCGCTGAGTCTTAGTATCAGCGCATAAATTGCTATGCTGTTAAGCCAGTCTCCCAATTCAGACACCACTTGTCCGAACCAGAGGTTGCGGAAGGATTCATTTTGTCGCAACAATTGGAAGTATCCGATAGTACTTTTGCTTTGCATTGAATCCTTTTCATGGGTTTTTAGTAGAAAAAATGAATACCCTGAACATACTAATCAGGGGGGGATGAATCTGCAACTGGAATTCATTTATTGGGTCTGGTATGTTTAAGGGGAAAATTGAACTCAGGTAGAAAATGGAAGATATTGAACCTATAACTCAGGAAATTGAAGACCAAAAAGAAAAATGGATCAGCCGTATTTCTTTATGGGTGTCAATCATACTGACCACATTAGTTGTTGTTTGGTATTACAATGACAATCCCCCGGATTCACCTGCAGTTGTAAAAATGCGCGTGTTTTTTAAAAAAAATAACCGGGATGTCATGACGTTTATTGACCTGCCGCGAAACGAAATGATTGCTTTTGCTTATAAAAAAAAGCATCCTTTTTATTTGAAATATGTTAAAGCCACGGAGGTTGGAAAAGCCGACCTACGTGCCCTCATCCATATATCTACCGACTACACGCCCAATCAATACTGGTTCAACCTGTTCTTCGCCTGGGTCATATTTTTCACTACATTCTGGTTTATAGGATTGATGGCTGAAGCCTGCATCATTCTCATGCGTCGGAACTCTGAAGCCAGAATCAAACAATATAAGCTGGAAAAAGAACAAGCCGAACAAGAAAAAAAATCCTGAATATATCCCCATTTATTTCTAACCCAATTTTTGAATAGTGTTTATACTTCCAGGTTATTAACCTCGATTGAACTGGAAGAAGACTGTGGTCTATTCGAGCCTACCAATTTCTAAACTTTACGGGTCTTTGTTCCTAACAGGACTCCTGTTTTTTCATTTTTTTTCGTCTCCAATTTGCGCTGACGAGTCGAAAACCATTGAACGGTTGATTGAACTCACTGAGCCCAGGGGCCGGGCTGCGAAGGAAAAAGTAGCCAGAATAAAGGCCGGCGAAATGGCTTATAGGCAATTTTGTGTGCATTGTCATGGTGTGCAAGGGCAAGGGGATGGTAAGGTTTCAAATTATTTACGCCCACTTCCAAGAGATCTATCGTTAGGAATTTTTAAATTTCGCTCCACCCCCAGTAATGCCCTTCCTCGAAATGAAGATCTATATCGAACCATTAAACAGGGTGTTCCAGGAACCGCTATGCCTGCATGGGGAGAGGTGCTGGCTGAAGAAACATTAACCAGCCTGGTGGAATATATAAAATTTTTTTCCAGCAGATTCCAAATTGAAACACCGGATTTTATAATGCCTGTTGGTTTGGAGCCTCCCTACGAAAAACGTTCCATAGAAAAGGGGAGAATCCTTTATAAGGAATTAAGATGCGGACGTTGCCACGGTGAAAAAGGAGGGCGGTCTGGACGGCTTAAAAATAAATTAACCGATGCTTGGGGCAACCCTTCGGTTGTTTATGATCTTAAACAACCCTGGTTGTATAAGGCGGGGTCTTCTTCTGAAGAGATTTATCATACTTTAGTAACGGGTATGGATGGTACGCCCATGAGTGCTTACGATTATGTCCCCGCAGGTGATCTATGGCATTTGGTGCACTTTCTCCAGTCTCAGCAGAAAAATGAAAAAATTCCGAATTTGCGGATGTCACAAGAAATTGTTTCTCATCCAACATCGAAAAAGATAGACATATCTACCGAAGATAGTGTCTGGGATGGAATAGCGAGTGTTCCCATTAAGCTTAGAGCGTTGCAATCTTTTTCAGGGCAGCCTTCTATTGTTAAAGTTCAGTCTCTTCATAATTTCGAACAAATCGCTTTTCGTCTGCAGTGGGAGGATGAAACCCCCGAAAGGGCTAAACCTGGTGCCGGTTTTTATATGGATGCGGTTGCGCTACAGTTTTCTTCTCAGTCTAAATTCGATTCGATTTACTACGGAATGGGAGAAAAAGAAAAGCCGGTAAATATTTGGCATTGGAAGGCAGACTCTTTTCAACAAGTTGCAGGGTTATCGCAGGCAAACAAAAATTTTGCTGTGAACCCGTTCAATGAAAAATCAGTTGAGGAGATGAATGCAAGTGGAATTGGAACTCTCACTGTTCAATCTTTGGAAGACCAGCAGGTGGTGGGTAAGGGAAAGTGGAAAAATGGCAAGTGGACTGTGGTTTTTTTTAGGGATCTGAAAACGGCCAGTCCTTACGACATACAGTTCTTGGAGTCTGCGAATGCTCTGGTTGCTTTTGCTCTTTGGGATGGAAAACAAAAAGAAAAGAACGCAAATAAAAGGGTCAGTTTTTGGCAGCAACTCTTAATTCCGTGACAAGCTGGAGTCAGAAATCACCTCATGCAAACTGTGGGGGGTTAGAGTAAAATATTACCATGGAAATTCAACAGATTCGGTTTGCGGTTTTTCTTGGGGTTTTCTTGCTGATGTTGTGGTTGGAGTCGGTCATACAAAGACACCCCACGGTAGATTCGAAAATTAACCGTTTAAAAATAAATCTTGCTCTGACGGGTATAGACATTCTGGTGGTTCGTCTGATTTTTGGTGCTGCTGCCGTAGGTGCTGCCCAGTTTGCTGAGGAAAAGGGGTGGGGACTGTTCAACTATTTGGATTGGTGGAACGGACTGGAAGTTGCTGTTGTAATAATAATTCTGGATTTGATGATCTACATTCAGCATGTAGTAATTCACATGATTCCTTTTTTCTGGCAGTTTCATGTTGTCCACCATTCCGATCTGGATTTGGATGTTTCATCCGGCTTACGGTTTCATCCCATTGAAATTCTGGGCTCAATGCTGTTTAAAATCGGTCTGATTTTTGCTCTAGGTCCGTCGCCTATTGCAGTTGTCATATTTGAGGCGGTGTTAAATGGAATGGCGCAATTTTCCCATTCAAATATCACTCTACCTGATAAACTGGATCGTATATTGCGATTTATTATAGTTACGCCGGATATGCATCGGATTCACCATTCGGTTGAAAAAATGGAGACCAATTCCAACTTCGGTTTTAACCTTTCAATATGGGATCGATTTTTGGGTACCTATATACAGGATGCTAAAAAAGAACAGCCGAAAATAATTATTGGTGTTGATCAATTCAGAACCAGTGAGGAAGTATCACTAAAAAATTTATTGCTGATGCCTTTTAGAGCAATACCTAAAAACTATTCCCTTTTCCCGGAAAAGGATTAAGAGGTCATTATGGCTAGTCGATTAACTAAAATTGTAGCAACCTTGGGGCCTGCAAGCGGAAATAAAGCGACTATTAAAAGTCTGGTAGCGAAAGGTGTAAATATTTTTCGCCTCAATCTTTCGCATGGAACTCATGAAACGGTTCGCCAGTGGATTCATTGGATCCGTGAGGTGGAAGAGGAACACCATTCGTATGTTGGCATTCTATTAGACCTGCAAGGACCCAAAATCAGAGTAGGAAAATTCAAAGAGGGTTCCATTCATCTCAAGAGAGGGCAAAAGTTAAACTTCACTACGGCAAATAAGGTAGGTGACGAAACATTGGTGCCGGTTCAGTACCCACGTTTTCATCAAGAGGTGTCAAAAGGCGGAAGAATTTATCTTGACGATGGCAAGCTCAGCGGTATTGTGAAGCAGGTGTCGGGCCAGAATGTAGAGGTGGAAATTCAGACCGGAGGAGTTTTATCCGATCATAAGGGAATAAATTTGCCTGATGCTAAACTCACCGCAGACCCCATAACCTCAAAGGATAAAGCCGATCTTAAATTTGGAATTCAGGAGGGGGTTGACCTGGTCGCTTTGTCTTTCACGGGTTGTGCGAAAGATGTGAGACGACTGAAAGGCATGATCCGAAAACAAGGAAGCGAAGGGATAGAAGTGATCGCTAAAATTGAACGCAAACAAGCGGTCGATAATCTTGAAGAAATTGTTGAGGAAGCGGATGGGGTCATGGTGGCCCGCGGTGATCTGGGCATCGAAATTTCTCTTACCGAGGTTCCCGTTGTGCAGCAACGAATTCTCAGGGAAGGAGCCAAGCGTTCAAAACCAGTCATTGTGGCAACGCAAATGTTGGAGTCGATGATTGAGCACCCCAGACCCACCCGTGCCGAAGTTTCCGATGTCGCCAATGCGGTGATGGATTGTGCAGATGCAATTATGCTTTCCGGCGAAACAGCAGTCGGAAAACATGCTGTAGCGGCAGTCGGAGTAATGGTGGAAACGGCATTAAATTCTGAGGCTTATTTGGCTGAAACACGATCCATTGATCCGTGGAATAAGTTGATCGAGGGTGGGGCTACCATAAATGCGGGGATTACTTATTCTGCAAATAGAATGGTTGAATTGCTTCATGCCAAGGCGATGGTGGTATTTACTCATAGTGGTGGTACTGCAAAAATGGTGGCGAGTTCGAAGCCAATGGTGCCGGTGTTTGCTTTTACCCCCAGCTTGCATCGGGCGCGTTTGCTAAACTTGATTCGGGGCACGGTACCTTTCGTAGTGGAGGAAGACAAGCATTTGTTGTTACATATGGAACAACTGATAATGATGTTGAAAAAAAGACGGCTATTGAAAAAAGGGGATCGAGTTGTGATTACTACCGGGATTCCGGTTGGCATTCCTAACTGGACTAACATTATCCGGGTAGAAGAGGTACCTTAACTGCTGGCTTTTGTTTGTTTAGAAAGTATAGTTACTAATAATTTTTGTTTCTGAATATGTCTCCACGATATTATATTGGCACTACCGTTCTGATTGGGGTTTTGACCTTTGCCATCAGTTTCTGGAAAAAAAAGCAGACCGGTAAAGAAATTTTTGAGGTATTTTTAAAAGTCGTCACCGCAACCGGAGTGATAGTTGGAGTGGTTGTGGCTATAGCCTGGCTCCTTGCTTATCTGGGGATCGCCCAGTCGGGATTTTTCTTATGAGTACTCAGCCATCCGATTTTTCTGGATATATGATCCTGGTTTTGGTCATATCATTTTTAACGATTTCATACTTTATGGGAATGCTGGTTCACTCGGCATGGATGTATGAGGACAAGGGAAGCGTCAAAAAAGATAGTAGGATCGGTTGGATACTCTGCATGATAGCAGGGACAGGTATAACAGGTTGGATGTTCTATTACGGCTATTATGTAAATTTTCTGCGATAGAAAAACTTTAACTTGCCAGTAAATCTACCAGGCGCTGACAATCGTTCTTATAACCCAAAATTTCTTCGCTTTCTTCTTCGCTCAAATCGTCTGTCAGGTTATCTTCAATCAATTCTATTGCATCGTTTAACCCGCCCGCAACAATGTCCAAATCTGTTTCTGTCAGAGCGTACATGGAGCTATTGGTTTTGAGTTTGTCAAAAACCCGCGAATACCTTTCTTTATAATTTGTCAGGGTGTTCTTTTGTTCCGGACTCAGTTCATTTTTGAGTTCGCTAGTCATGTCTGAGATGGAATCGTTGAGGGCCATCTTTATAGTTTCGATATCATTGTCTGTTACGGATGCGAGTGATTTCATTCTTTCCTGCGGGAATTAAGTTGTTGTATTTGCACTGGGTTGTCCAGTACGGAATCTTTGATGTTTTACCACAAACTCAACCTCCACCGTATGAAAATTTAAAGTTCTAGTGAAAATTATTTTAGCCTGATTTTTAGAAAAAATTCGCCGGCTCAATGCGGTTATTCGCTGCCTAAGCCGGCGATTTTATTATTTCATGAGATCAAGAATTGCTCTGTACCTCGATCTTTTGAGGTTTTATTTGTTCATGCTTGGGTAAATCGACTCTCAGAACCCCATTATCGATTTTGGCCGAAACTTTTTCTGTGTCAACCCGATCACTCAGTTTGAAGCTTCTTTCGAAGCTCTGGCTGCTGAATTCACGAATATGATAGTTTTCTTTTTCAGTTTCAGATTGATCTTCCTTATGGCCTTTTAGAGTTAATACGCCATTATGGACTTCAATGGCTATATCCTTATCTTTCATTCCAGGAGTTTCAGCTTCTAAATGAAAGAAATTTTCATCCTCTGTTACGTTAACTTTTGGTAAAACGGTTTCTGCTTCTGTCCGCCATCGGTTGGGTTTAACATTGAAAAACCGATCCGTATCAAAAAATTTGTCTATTGCTTCTTCTGGGTGCCATGTTACGAGACTCATGATTGTGCCCTCCAATAAAATACGATTAAAATTTGGTTTGTCATGGTTCTCGGCCGAGAGGATATTCCTTATCCTGATTAATAGATAAAATCAGGAAATATAGATGTCAAGGAACCTTAAAAAATTTTAATATTAATGTTACAATTGGCAGGTCTTATATTAAGCCTCTGAGCGGGCTTCACTGATCTTTATTGTTCGGGGAGAACAAAATGGATTATACAGTTTGTGTTGTGGAAGACGAAAAAGTATCCAGAACGATGACCATTGAATTGTTAAAAAAAATGGGTATCAAAAAAATTGTCGCTTCAACCAATGGCGAGATCGCTTTACAAAAACTGAAAATGCAAAAAGCCGACCTCATCATTTCTGACTGGCGAATGCCGGTGATGGATGGATTAGAATTTTATAAGGCGATTAAGAAAGAAGAATCTCTGCAAGACACTCCTTTTCTGATGGTGACAGTCGAAGATTCTAAGGAAAAAGTGATTGAAGCTTTGAAATTAGGAATCCGCGACTATATCGTCAAACCCTTGTCAAAGAATAGTTTTGAGAGCAAGGTAAAATCCCTACTTAAAATTTAAACCTTTATTGAGAATCCGTTTCCGCAATGAAAAAGGCCCTATAGCTGAAGCTATAAGGCCTTTTGTTTTTTGTGGAATTCAGAAATTTTCGCCCTCCGCGGAGGAGTGGGCCCAACAGGATTCGAACCTGTGACCTACCGGTTATGAGCCGGGGGCTCTACCAACTGAGCTATAGGCCCGCACCGCAATCAGCTTTCAATAAAACTACGCAACTTTTTACTGCGACTCGGATGACGTAGTTTGCGTAGAGCCTTGGCTTCGATCTGCCGGATTCGTTCGCGGGTGACCGCAAAGTCCTGTCCGACTTCTTCCAGGGTATGCTCAGAGTCCATTCCAATCCCAAACCTTTTGCGTAAGACACGTTCTTCTCTGGAAGCCAGAGTCGATAGAACATTCAAGGTTTGGTCCTTGAGATTCCTTTTGACTACCGCATCAATGGGAGAGAGGACTTTTTTATCTTCAATAAAGTCTCCAAGATGGCTGTTTTCTTCTTCGCCAATCGGGGTTTCCAGTGATATTGGCTCTTTGGCAATTTTTAGTACCTTGCGAACTTTATCTACCGGCAAACTCATTTTGACTGCGATTTCATCGGGGGTTGGTTCTCGTCCTAATTCCTGAACAAGATGCCGTGAAACTCGGATGAGCTTGTTGATAGTTTCGATCATATGTACCGGAATGCGGATGGTTCTTGCCTGATCGGCAATAGCTCGAGTAATAGCCTGACGGATCCACCAGGTAGCATAAGTCGAAAATTTATATCCACGCTGATATTCAAATTTGTCAACGGCTTTCATAAGGCCAATATTGCCTTCTTGAATGAGATCGAGAAACTGCAGGCCGCGGCTTGTATATTTTTTCGCGATACTGACCACCAGACGCAGATTGGCTTCTGCCAGTTCCCGTTTTGCGGTTTTTTCTTTTACCCTTCCACGAGCGATGGAGCGAACGGTCGCCAATAAACTGTCTTTACTGGTTTGCGTTTCCTTCTCAATTTTTTTAATTTTTCTCCGTCCCCCTTGAATTTGCTTCATGAAATTATCGTACTGAGCCCGAGTTACAACTTTCCCGATGGGCAGTTTTACACTTTTTTGTTTGGTCCAGTTTTTTGCCAGCTTCTTCACACCAGCCAGAGACATGCGCAATTGTCTTTCGATGTCGCGTTCCTGTTTGCCGGCTTCCCGATACTCTGCAGCTATTCCATAGATTTTTTCAATGGTTTCATCCATCACATCATTGGCAAGCCCGAGAGTAGAAATCATTTTCTCTACTATTTTTTGCTGCTTTGCCGATTGATCGGTAACTTTTGCGAGCATTTTTTCTGATAATTTTCCACTCTCTATTCGTACACGAAACTTTTCCAGTTTGGTGCTTTCGGCCTTAAGTGCTTTAACCCGTTTCTGGAGGTTTTTAATTTCCTTTTTTTCCGAAGCCTCTTTTCCTTCCTCAGGCTCCGTTGCTTGAATGATGTCGAAAATTCGGACTTCTCCTGCCTTGACCTGATTGGTCAGCGATAAGAACTCACGAATGGTAACCCCACAATTGGCAACTGCCGCGAGGACTTCATTTTGTCCTGCTTCAATTCGCTTGGCAATTTCCACTTCGCCCTTTCGGGTAAGAAGAGAAATGGTTCCCATTTCCCGAAGATATAACCGAACAGGATCATCAATGGATACGGAATCGGATTTAGTAGCCGCAGTATCTTCCTCCGCGCCATCTTTTTTACCCTCTTTCGAGGCGGCAATTTTTTCCCCTTTTACGGAGGTGTCAACGATGGCGATTTCGTTTTCACTAAAAAGTGCCATGAGATCATCGATTTGTTCTGGGGTGACGACATCAGAAGGCAAGACATCGTTGACCTCCTCATAAGTCAGGTAACCTTTTTCTTTGCCTTGTGAAACCAGTTGATTGATTTCAGAAACATGGGTCAATTTTTCCATTGTGGCCATCTGGACAATTTCTCCTCTTACGCTAAGCGGTTGTTGAATAATAAAACGGTATTAATGGGTTAAAGCTAATTGCATTTCACGAAGCTTGTTTTGAAGTTCGCGCGACTTTTCTACCTGGCCGGCCATTTCAGCTTCGTTGCGTTGCTGTTTGACTAATTTTATTTTTGATTTGATATGAACGTTATTAAATTTGGTGACACAATCTGAAACCGTTTTTTCAGGGGAATCGAATTCTAATGGTTCGAGTCCAAACTGGGTTAACCGGCTCCTGATTTCCGGATCGTCGGTCTGGTCGATGAGTTTATCAATTTCCAGGTCTTCATCATCATTGATTTTTTGCAAGCAGGTGCTTGCTATAGATTTTAGAGCCGGGTTGGAAAATTCTTCCGGGTTTACTGCCTGCAAAACCCTTTGGGCGGTTTCCTTATCGGAGAGAATCAGATGAACTAAATGCCTTTCAAGATTTAATGTGGAATTAGTTTCTGTTTCCGGGATGTCCACCCTGGACTGGTTGCGCGAGAAAGACTTTTTTAATTCCGTTAAAAACGATGCGTCATCGATTTTTGCTTTAAAAGAGAAGTATTCCAGTAATCCATTCCTCTCTACAAGGTTTTGCACTTTGCCAACCATGGGTAATACCTTATTCGCCATTTCCACCCGTTCAGAGGGCGAATTGCCATCTTTTCCGGTCACCACGGTATCTATATAAGATTCCAAATAGGGCTTTGCGGTTTTAATTTTTTCCAGAAACTTTTCGGCACCGTTTTCCTGTATGTAGGAATCTGGATCTTGTCCTTCAGGCAAAAAGACGGTTTTTACCTGGAGTCCTTTTTCATGCAGAACCTCGAACCCTTTATCCGCAGCAGACCGCCCGGCATTGTCTGAGTCAAAAACCAAAACCACGGAACTGGCGTAATTCCTCAGTATACCTGCTTGCTTGGGGGTAAGAGCCGTCCCACAAGTGGCGACGGTGTTGAAAATTCCATATTGGGTTGCTCTCATCTGGTCGAGATAACCTTCGACCAATATGGCCTGACCTTCTTTTCGAATCGCCTGTTTGGCGATATCCATACCAAATAGAACCTGACTTTTTTGGTAGAGCGGGGTTTCCGGTGAGTTCAAGTACTTGGGGTTGTCACCTTCTTTGATGGCGCGACCGCCAAACCCAATAAAACTGCCATGCGTATCTTTGATGGGAAAAATCACCCGACCCCGAAACCGGTCATAAACTTTCGATCCTTCTTCCTTTTCGATGACCAAACCCGACTGCAACACCGTTTTTCGGGACAGGTTTCCGGTTTTTTGTAAATGGTTGGTCAGTCCTCTCCATTCCGGAACTGCCCAGCCGATGTTGTATTTATCTAAAATGTCTCCCGTGAAATGGCGCCCTTTTAGGTAGTCCCGGGCCGCAAGGCCAGTTTCAGGATTATTCAAAAGAGAATGGAAGTAATTTGCCGCCAGTTCGTTGGCTTTTCTCAGTTCTTCCCGTTCCTTATATTGAGGATCGTTCAGGTTGCCCGCATTCGGCTTGGGAATAGGGACTCCTGCGTTTTCGGCAAATTGTCGGACCGCATCTACAAAGGAAATGCTTTGAACTTCCATCACAAATTTAAAGACGTTTCCACCGGCACCACAGCCGAAACAGTGATAGATGCGCTTTTCAGAACTGACTGTGAACGAAGGTGTCTTTTCTGAATGGAAAGGGCAAAGACCCTTAAAGTTTTTGCCGACCTTTTTTAAAGCGACATGCTGCGAAACCACCTCCACAATGTCAGTGCGGTCTCTAACTTCATCGATGATGTTTTCAGGAATGGAGTATTTCAATAGTTCAGTGAACGGTTCGGCATCTATAAGATGCAGGATTTCAAATTAGTTCAAATATTCGCTTGCCAGTTCCTTGATCTGGGCATTGTCGGCTTTGCCTTTAAATTCGGGAACCAGAGTTTTCATTATTTTCCCAAAATCTTTCATGCCTTCCGCGCCCGTCTCGGCGATGACTTCCTGAATGCGGCGGCGCAAATCTTCTTCAGAGACCTGTTCCGGCAAATAGGTTTTTAAAATTTCCATTTCCTGAATTTCTTTATCTTTTAATTCAGGACGATTCCCTTTTTCATAAAGGGTCGCAGCTTCTTTTCTTTTTTTAACTTCGCGACTGACAATGGTAAGAATTTCTTCTTCCCCGAGGTCTTTTCGGGTGTCGATTTCCTGATTTTTTAAGGCAGAAATTACGCTACGGACAGTTCCAAGTCTTATAGAATCTTTAGACTTCATCGCCTCCTTCATGTCAGAAAGGAGTTTTTCCTTTAAACTCATAAGTTTATAGCTTCGGGCAAAGGTGGAAATATAGGTACCCAAAGGGGTTTTGTCAATACTACCAAATAAATAAAATTTTTTGGGAAATGCCCGGAGAATTAAATAAGTCCTTTTTTATCAAAAAGATAGGGCGGGCATGGGCCGGCGGGTTTTGAAGGACAGTTTAAATTAAATTTCCAAAGCTGCCCATTGTCTCACATTTTCACGTTTTCCGGAACAATTTATGGTGTTTTTTTATTTTGGTGAGGGGAGAGTTAAAAAATGCGATGGATTTAAAATACTATTTCAATACCCCAAAAATGTGTGGAAAACGGCTCCTCCGCCAACACAAAAATAAATGAAGGCACCCATAAGATTCCAGACAATTTCTTTCATATCGTTGAAGGTCACCCTACACCTCCGTTAATCACAAGAAAAAAGAAGGCGAGTGTGGTAACGAGCGTGTTCACCAGTGCTGATGCGATCAAGATTTTTTGGGAAATATTTACAAGGTCCATACGGCAGCCTCTTTTTAAATTTAATAAATAAGATAATTACTGCGCACTTCTTTAAAAATATTCAACTCCTGTTGCCAGGACTCTTCCAAGGTGTTTAAGGAGAACGAATCATCGAAGATGATTTCTCTAAATTGTGTGTTGCCATACAAGAGATCAATCGCCAGCCGGTCGCTGACAAACTCGTAAGGTTCGGTGCGCCATTTGAATTCTTTGGGATACAGTTCGGCAATGGCTCTTATTATTGTGAGGGTTGTTAAAAGTGGTTTGAATTTATTTCTGTCGGTGACGTGAATTTGCAATCCACCGCACGCTTTGCCCCCGTGTTTTTGGAACATGGGTTGGAAAAACTGCGGACGGAACATAACGCCGGGCAATTTAGCGCTATCTTTTTCGATTCTCTTTAATAATTGATGTGGATCGATATAGGGTGCGCCAAAATTTTCGAAAGGCCGGGTGGTGCCGCGGCCTTCTGAAAGTTGCGTTCCTTCAATCAAACACATTCCTGGATAAACTACGGCTGTATCCAGTGTTGGCATATTTGGGGAGGGGGGAACCCAGGGCAGTCCTGTCTCATCGTACCATTGCTCGCGTTTCCAATGAGTCATGGGCACAACTTTGAGTTCACAGCCGATATCAATTTCGTGATTAAAAAATAATGCGAGTTCGCCCACCGTCATCGCATGTCGATTGGGCAGAGGATATTGCCCGACAAAGGATCGGTAATCTTCTGCAACCAGATTTCCTTCCATGCTAATGCCGTTAATGGGATTCGGTCGGTCGCAAACGATCATCCTTGTGTCGGACTTTTTACAAATGTCCATGCATTTTGCCATGGTGTAAATAAAAGTGTAGTAGCGTGCTCCCACATCCTGAATATCGAAAACCAGGTTGTCCACTTCTGCCAGGGCAGCGGGATCGGGTTCGAGTGTGTCTTCTGTTTTTCCATAAAGGCTGGATATATTCAATCCCGAAACCGGGTCGACTTCATTTTCTATTTCGATCATGTCCTGCGCGATTCCGTAGAGTCCATGCTCGGGTGCGAAGAGGGCGTTTAGCTTGCAGGAGGAGTGGGATTTAAAGTGAGCGATCGAATGTTGATGGTCGCTTGCAAGGCTGGTGTGGTTGACAATAAGGCCTACTGTTTTGCCTTTTAAATATTGCTCAGGTCGCGCAAGTAAGTGGTTGATGCCAGGAAGAGTCATGTTGTTTTAGAAATTGGATCAGGGAAATTTGTAACCTTTGTGGATAACTATGATGTCTGATTCTTTGTCGACATAAAACCGCTTCTTGTCTTGTTTTAAATCATAGCCTATTTCTGTGCCGGAAGGGATTTCAACATCCTTGTCGATAATGGCATTTTTTATTTTGCAGTTTTTGTTGATTTTGACTCGGTCCATGACCAGTGATCCTTTGACTTCTGCGGCACTGTCGACCAATACCTCGCGGCCAATGACAGATTCTTGCACCTTTCCGCCGCTGATAATGCTTCCTTCTCCGATGATGCTGTCAATTGCTTGCCCACGACGGCCGTCTTCATTAAAAACAAACTTTGCCGGAGGGGTGCCATAGCTGGCAGTGCGGATGGGCCATTTCTTGTTGTAAAGATTGAAGTCGGGTTTGACACTTCTAAGATCCATATTGGCTTCCCAAAATGCTTTGAGAGTTCCTACATCGCGCCAGTAACCGATTTCCTTTTTAGAAATTCCGGGGATGCGGTTCCTGCGAAAGTCATAGGCATAGACCCGAGATGTTTTGAATATTTTCGGCAGGATGTCCTTGCCAAAATCATGCGAAGAATTTTTGTCTTCAGCATCCTTATAGAGGATGTCTAAAAGAAAGTCTTTATTGAATAGATAGTTTCCCATCGAGGAAAAGGCTTCTTTTTCTCGGCCAGGTATGGGTTTGGGTCGCTTTGGTTTTTCCTGGAAACCGATGATGCGGAATTTTTCCTGCACCTGTATGACCCCGAAGGCGGTTGCCTCTTGAATTGGAACGGGAATGGCAGAAACGGTCACATCGGCTTTCTTTTTGATATGAAAATCGATCATTTGTTGCAGATCCATTCGGTAAATATGATCGGCACCAAATACGGCGATGAGATCGAAGTCGCCATCTTCAATCAGGTTAATATTTTGATAAATGGCATCTGCCGTGCCCCGGTACCAGCTATCGCCAGTGCGCTTTTGCGCCGGCACCGGCAAAATAAAATGATCATGGATCAGGGAACCAAAGCGCCAGCTTTCATTGATATGTTCTGTTAGCGATTGCGATTTGAATTGGGTAAGAACATAGACGGAATAAACGCCTGAGTTGATAAAATTGCTCAATGCAAAATCGATCAACCGGTATTTTCCGCCAAAGGGAACAGCGGGTTTTGCCCTATGTTGTGTCAGGGGATAAAGGCGGTTACCTTCGCCGCCGGCAAGGATCATTCCTAAAACTTTTTTTGTCGTGCCGGGCATGTTGCCTTTCCCTCTATCCTTTAGAGTCTCTTGTTTGGAAGGGGAACCTGATTAGAACTAGAGTCCTAATCCATTGAACGGATTCATACTAATGTTTGTGTCCTATCCTGTCAACTACTCCGCGTAGGGCGAATAGGTTGACCCTTTCTTGGTAAATAACTATTTAAAAGGGGCAATAATATTAAACAGCTTGACGGGCTTTGACCTTTTGAGTCCAGCGTCACGCTGGCACAAAAAAACCCCGACCCTCTTCATATGAAGAGAATCAGGGTTTGCTTTTTTTTATCTACCTGCGGAGGTACTCCGCCCTCTAACGAGGGAGACAGATGGCCTGGCATTTAAAGCCGACAAAAATTTTGTAAGCTTAAAGAAGTATTGCCAGTCACCTCGGGAGGTACTCCCCTACATCATTCCGGGCATACCGCCCATGCCGCCCATACCGCCCATGCCACCCATACCACCGCCAGCAGGTCCGTGGTTATGCTCTTCCTTTTCTTCTGGAAGATCGGTGATCATCGCTTCTGTGGTCAACAGCAATCCTGAAATACTGGATGCATTTTGCAGCGCAGTACGTGTTACTTTTGCAGGATCGATGATACCAGCTTTGATCATGTCGGTGTATTCGCCATTTTTAGCATCGTAACCCACATTGCCTTTCAGGGTTTTGACTTTTTCGCAAACAACAGTACCTTCTTCTCCTGCGTTGGAAGCGATTTGGCGAAGCGGTTCTTCGAGAGCTCGGCGAATGATTTGGACGCCAAGTTTGAAATCATGATCTCCCCTCAATTTATCGAGGGAGCCCAGAGCGCGAATGAATGCTACGCCACCTCCTGGGATGATTCCTTCTTCAACGGCTGCACGGGTTGCGTGCAGGGCATCTTCAACACGAGCTTTCTTTTCTTTCATTTCTGTTTCAGTCGCGGCTCCCACTTTAATGATAGCTACGCCACCAACCAGTTTGGCAAGACGCTCCTGGAGTTTTTCGCGATCGTAATCAGAAGAAGTCTCTTCGATCTGGTTACGGATTTGTTTGACCCGAGCCTGAATGTCAGAGGCTTTTCCTTTGCCGTCAACGATGACGGTGTTGTCTTTGTCGATGGTGATGCGCTTTGCACGACCAAGGTCGCCCAACTCAACACTGTCGAGAGATACACCAATGTCTTCGGTGATAACTTTACCGCCGGTGAGGATGGCGATATCGTTGAGCATGTCTTTTCGACGGTCACCAAAACCAGGGGCTTTAACAGCAGAAACATTCAGTGTGCCACGCAGCTTGTTAACAACCAATGTTGCGAGTGCTTCACCTTCAATGTCTTCCGCCAGGATGATTAGAGGCTTGCCGCCTTTTGCTACTTTTTCAAGCAGAGGCAGAAGGTCTTTCATGCTGGTGATTTTCTTTTCGTGAAGAAGAATGTAAGCATCTTCAAGAACCGCTTCCATGCGCTCTGCATCCGTCACGAAATAGGGAGAGAGGTAACCGCGATCGAACTGCATGCCTTCTACAATTTCGAGGGAAGTGTCCATGCTTTTTGCTTCTTCAACGGTGATAACGCCGTCTTTACCAACTTTGTCCATAGCTTCAGAAATGATCTGACCGATGGCTTTGTCCTGATTTGCTGAGATGGTTCCTACCTGTGCAATTTCTTTTTTGTCTTTGGTAGGCTTGGCCATTTTCTGAATTTCAGGAATGATCGTGGTAACAGCTGCTTCGATTCCGCGTTTGATATCCATAGGATTCGCACCCGCGGTCACATTCTTCATACCTTCACGAAAAATTGCTTGTGCCAGAACGGTAGCTGTGGTGGTACCATCACCTGCGTTGTCACTGGTTTTGCTGGCAACTTCGTTTACCATTTGTGCGCCCATGTTTTCAAAAGGGCACTCCAGTTCAATTTCCTTAGCAACAGTTACACCGTCTTTGGTGATGGTTGGGGAACCGAATTTTTTATCGATAACCACGTTTCGGCCTTTGGGTCCGAGTGTGATTTTAACAGTGTTAGCAAGTTGGTTGACACCTGCCAGAATTTTATGTCTAGCGGTTTCATCATATACAATTTGTTTAGCCATAAACTTAAATCTCCTTCTCTTTTAGAGATGTGAAATGTTTTTTAATACTTTTTATCGGGAAAATTAACCTACTATTGCCAGGACATCGTCTTCGCGCATGAGCAGGAAATCGTCTCCGTCAAATTTAATTTCTGTGCCGCCGTACTTGCTGTACAGGACTTTGTCACCCACTTTTACTTCGAGTTTGACGGGTTTTCCGTCATCGCCGATTTTTCCTTTGCCTACAGCTTTGACCCGACCTTCAATGGGCTTTTCTTTTGCTGAATCAGGAATGATGATGCCGCCTTTGCGGACTTCTTTTTCCAAAATTGGTTGAACCAAAATTCGATCGTGTAACGGTCGGATTTTCATAAAGACTCCTTAAAAAAATGTTAAACTTGATAATAGTTAATAATTAATACAAAATTCCTTCTGGAATTCGATTAAACTGTTATATTTAAAGGGGTTTTGTTCCCGTTTCAGCGTGTTAGCACTCTGGGCTATTGAGTGCTTACACTATATATAACGCGGAATTGGAAAAGCAAGGTGGGAATTAAAAAAAACCCTATTTTTTTGAAAAATTATGAAAAATACTAAAAATAAAGAGATTGTAGAGATAGAAATCTTCCCGAATCCGTTTCCGGAGAGGGATTACACCATTGATATGGAGTGTCCTGAATTTACCTGTTTATGTCCTAAAACTGGCCAGCCGGATTTTGCCACTCTGTATATCAGCTATATTCCTGACAAACTCTGTATTGAATTGAAAGCACTGAAGATATATCTGACTTCCTACCGAAATGAAGGTGGATTTCACGAAAAAGTGGTTAATATTATTCTGGATGACCTGGTTTCAGCCTGTAAACCTAGAAAAATGTCGATTGTGGGAGATTTTAATGTCCGTGGAGGTATTCACACTACTGTGACCGTGGAACATATTGGGAAAAAGACCAAGTCCGCAAAAGGTAAAAAATGAATCTACCTATGGAACGGGAAGGGGAGTGTCATTCCTGCGGCGAATGCTGTCAAACGGTAAATATGACGGTTGTAAGAGATGTAACCCTGCAACAGCATGGTAACTTGGAAGAGTTGCAACGTTATCTGTCTTACCGTGGCATTCGGGTGGTGGGCTCGGATGAAAAACGCAATCAACTTTACTACTCTATGGATATTCCGTGCAGTGAGTTGACCTCTGACAATCTTTGTCGAGTGCATGGCAGTCCGGAAAAACCGCTCATTTGTCATCGTTTTCCTGAGTCGAAAGAAGATATCGAAGACATTAAAAATTGCGGATTCAGTTTCGCGCCCGTTTTGCCGGGCTATCCGAATAAAAAATAAGGGTCTAGTATCTTTTTGGTAGTCTTTTTTCTGGCAGGGTGAATAAGAAACAGGCTCCCTGATCTGGCTGGCTTTTGGCTGTGATAGTGCCATTATGACTTTCCACAATTTTTTTACATATGGCCAGTCCCATTCCTGTTCCTTCAAAAGAATCCACTCCATGCAATCTTTCAAAAGGTTTAAATATTCTATCTAAATATTTTTCATCAAATCCAATTCCCTGGTCCTCAATAAATATTTTCCAACATTTTTTTGGTACGGGTTTCCCATAAATCTTTATTTTTGGGAGCATGCCTTGTTTATGAAACTTGATGGAGTTTGAAATGAGGTTCTGAAATAGCTGGCGCATTTGGGGAGCATTGGCCTCTATGAGGGGCAAGGAACCTATTTCTATTCTCTCGTGTAATTCCTGATGAGGAAGAGGAAGGTCTTCGAGAACTTCTTTTAAAATAATTTTTAAATCCGTTTTTTGAAATGTATTTGTTTGGTCGGATACCTTCGAAAAATCCAAAAGGTCGTCCAACAAGACCTGCATTCGAATCGCGATCTTTTCCATACGATCCAGGTACTCCCTGGGTTCCTGATCCAGTTCCAGTTTCATTTCTTTCAACCGGGAACTAAAAGAAACAATTTTTCTTGCGGGGGCTTGGAGGTCATGTGATGCGATTGACACAAAGTCTTTGAGCGCCTGGTTGCTTTTTTCAAGCGCAATGGATTTTTTTTTGATGGCTTCCTGATTTTTAACTTCCTGGGTAATGTCGCGGTAGATCGCAAAAACATAGCTCTTTTTTTTAACCTGAAATTTGCCTGTAGTAATTTCCGTTGGAATTCTTGATCCTGATTTAGTTTTGATATAGCTGAATGGGATTTTTTTTAATTCTTCATGAATAACTTTGCTTAATTGTTCGATTGTTTGATCTGGTTCTCCACTGAGTTCGGGGATAGTAAGTTGAGCCATTTCTATTTTCCCATACCCAAATAATTTGCATGCGGAATCATTGGCCTCAAAAATTTGTTTTGATTCAGCGTCAAAAATTAAAACCCCGTCCGATAAAACAGAAAAAAGTTCGCCATATTTATTTTCAATGTCCTGTAGGGAATTTAAGGCCTTGTTTTTTTCATCTATAAAATTGCTAATTCTCCTTGTTGAAGATTTGCGTTGGATATTATCCAAGGCCGTCCTGGGCCTTACCGTAGATTTGGAAGGGGAAGTATTTTGGGTGCTACGTTTTGACGAATTGACGGAATTTACTCGAGAGGGAACTGAGGAGGTGGTATTGCCAAATTTTTGGTTTTTAGGCTTCATAGGTTTAAATTTTCTTCAAAATTTACCTTGAAACAAACAGGCAAATTATGAACCCTTTAGGAAATCTTGGCAATATAATTTATAATAATATTTGAAATACCAAATTTTCAATTTTACCAATAAGAAAGTATATAAAAACATAACCTTTTGTTATTATTACTGTATTTTTGTTTGATATTTTGTTTCCTGGGCTTTTTGGTATAATTCTGGTTTTGATATGTCAGCGCGCTTTATAGATAACGCAAATAATACAATATCTGATTCAATTACGGGTTTGATGTGGCAGGAAAGTTATGCGTATCTGGAAACGGGAAATAATATCAGTTGGTATGATGCGCAGGGGTATATCGAAAAATTAAATAACCAAAAGCTGGGCGGCTATAGTGATTGGCGACTGCCGGAGAGATTGGAAATTCAGAGTCTGTATGAAATCGCCTTGCCTTTTAAGTCACGAGGAAAAACTTTTATTCTTCATATTGACCCTATCTTTGAATTCAGCTATGGGAGTTGTTTTTGGACTTCGAGGACGCGCCTTTCGGCTGCTCTTGGGTTTGAATTCGACGTTGGGGATATTCACTGGTACCCTAAAGGAAGTTTGACTGGGACTGTACGTGCTGTTAGAAATAAATGGTCGCCGCAACAATTGATTGACCCTGAGTGGGTTAGGAATATGTTTGATAACAGAAAATAATATGAGTGATAACAATTTTAAAATAGAAAAAGCCAAAGCAAGAAAACTTCGCCAGTCACAATGGTGGAAACAAAAAATTGAATCTGGAGTTTGTCATTATTGTGGAGGCAGTTTTCCTGATGATGCCTTAACAATGGACCATATCGTTCCTATTTCAAGAGGCGGTAAAAGCACAAAAGGGAACCTCGTTCCCGCCTGTAAAAAATGTAATTCCAATAAAAAGTATTACACACCGGCCGAAATTATCCTGAAAGAAAAACTAGATCAGGATGTCTATTTCTGATTCTTATTTGTATCTATATAATCTCCTAGTAAAAACAAAATAATATGGAAATTCTTTTGCATCACGATTATTTGATTCAATATCTTTCCTCTACAGGGAGTTCAGTGGTGAAGGATCTTTGCCAGTCTGGACGTTGTAAGGGATGGGTGGCATCAACTACTATTTCATCTTTAATGCGAGAGTTAAAAGAAAATGAGATGAATCAATTCAAAGCCCTATTGAACAGCCTGAGTGTGATAAGTCCAACAGCGGGTGATTTGGAAGAAGCATTGCAGGGTGAAAATTTTGAGGTAAATTTGGCGCAAACTCTTGTTCGATCTTGTGGATTCGATGCTGTTGTTTCCACGATTCCGGAAAATTTTTCTGCTGATGACGTGCTTGTTTTGACAGCCGAACAATTGGAATTGAAAATCAACGAACCTCTAGACCCGGTAAATGCTGTAAAGCTTCTCGATATTCCTGCCTCCTACCATCAAATATTGAACGAGGTGGAAAGAGAAATTGCCGATACCATTCGAAAAGGGCAATTTATCCTGGGAACCAAGGTTGAAGAGCTGGAAGAAAAAGTGGCAGATTATTGCCAAACTAAATTTGCGGTAGGTGTTTCTTCAGGAACGGATGCATTATTAATATCTTTAATGGCGGCAGGGATTGGGGAGGGCGATGAAGTAATCACTTCTCCCTATACCTTTTTTGCTACAGCAGGATCAATTATTCGAGCAGGCGCGAAACCCGTATTTGTAGATATCAATGATGTTACTTTCAATTTGAAGGCGGAACATGTTGAAAGATGTATTACATCTAAAACCAAAGCCATTATGCCAATTCACTTGTATGGACAATGTGCTGACATGGATCCTTTAACGGAATTAGCAAAGAAACATAATTTAACCGTTATTGAAGATGCGGCCCAGTCCATTGGTTCAGAATATAAAAACAAGCGAGCTGGTTCTCTTGGAGATATGGGTTGTTTCTCTTTCTTTCCTGCCAAAAACCTGGGTGCATTTGGTGATGGCGGTATTGTAACAACTTCGTCGGAAGAGCTTTATGAAAAATTGAAAGTTCTTCGGGTTCATGGTTCGAAGCCAAAATATTATCATAAAATCATAGGTGGAAATTTTCGTTTGGATGCATTGCAGGCAGGAGTGGTGAAGGCCAAGTTAAACTTTCTTGAAAGCTGGACTGAAAAGCGGCGCCAGAATGCAACGACCTATAATCAATTGCTGCAACAGAATGCTCTGACTCAATATATTCAATTGCCACCGGAAGTTTTTCCAAGGCATGTTTTTAATCAATATGTCATCCGCACTGGAAACCGCAGGGATGAGTTGCGTTCTTTTCTGAATGAAAAAAAGATCGGATGCGAAATCTATTATCCACTCCCCCTTCATGTCCAGGAATGCTTTCAATCGCTCGGTTACAAGAAAGGTGATTTTCCAGAATCTGAAAAAGCTGCTGATGAAACCTTAGCTCTTCCCATTTCCCATGAAATCACACGGGCACAACAGGAATTTGTTGTAGAAAATATTAGGAGTTTCTTTTTGGGCAGCTAGCCGCCCACTACCGTGGGAGGGAATATGGGTAACACATCTGAAAGCCTAAGGGAAATACTCTGATTAATCTGGCTGGGCCTGTCGCCAGCGGCAAGCCAGTACCTTGAAAAATATTAACGAACCTATAGTTAAAAGCTTTTTGATATCTTTGGTTCACGGGTATGGATTTACTGGCTCCACGCCGAGTGGACTAAAAAAGAGGGCGACTTTCTTTTTCCGGAGGTTTTTCTTTTGGGGTATGCACCTGGCTTTCGCAAATCATAAGGATATGGAAACCCAGTTTGCTTTTAATGGGATCGGGAATAATAAACTTTTCCAAATTCATTATTTCCTCTACAAGTTCCGGAGTTATTATTTGCTCGGGAAGTGTCATTTCACGATGGACCCAGCCTAAATCCCCACCCAGCTTTTTGCTTTGACAGATGCTGTATTTTTTGGCGAGGCGAACAAAAAATTTTTCTACATTAACCCAGTCGTGAAAAGGTTTGTCGGGATCGTCCATTTCGGCTTTTGCCAGGTCGTTCTGAAAATCAATCAGTATTTCCCAAATCATTTTTGCAGATTCAATAGAAGTGAGCCGAATGTTTCGGACTCGATGCTCCATGGGTTTGTCTGTAGTAAAAGTGGTTTTTTTAGGTACAAAAACCTTTTTAATCTTAGGCTTCGGCTTGGCAGGCGGTTTGGGGGTGTCAGCAGCAGGTTTAGGTTCTTTTGCCGTCTTATCCCTTTGGTATATGGTTTTTTCCGATTCTTTCGGTTGCTCAGGCATTTTATTTTCCAATAAAGTTTGTTTGGGTGATTTTATTATACTAATTTTATTCGTGAATTTTGCAACAGTTTATGAGTTTTCCCAGATGGACTCGAGAAAATCCAATACGGCCCCATGACTGTTGTGGCCTATAATTTGATTGGCAGATTCCTTTACTTCTTGTAAAGCATTTCCCATGGCAACCGAGTAGCCAGCGACCCGAAACATATCAAGGTCATTGAGATAATCTCCGAAAACCAGTGTTTTGCTTAAGGGAAAATTTAATCGCTCAACAAGCTTTTCTACCATGTTTCCTTTGTTGGCCTGCTGATGAAAAGATTGCAGCCAATAATATCCTTTCATGGAAACATCTTCCGCAAAATATAAATTCAGATGATCAATATGCTTTTCCTTGAGACCCTGGTAAATTGGTTTTAGGTTTTCCATGGTGCCTATCAGCAAAAAGCCAGAAATACTCTCATCATTTTGAAACACAAACTCAGAAACTTGTTTGACTCTACCATCCTTTTCAAGACTATTCAGATACGCCATGGAACCCGCATTTCTAGCCTGGCGGTAATAAACCTGGTGTTCACTGCCAAAGGTATAGATAAAGGGTTCAATGTTGCTTTCTTTTGCAAGAACCAACATGCTATCCACCACAGTTTTGTCAATAAACTGGGTGTGTTCTATTATTTCTCCACTATGGAAATCTGCCAGGTAAACCCCATTGAACAAAACAACGGGAAATTTGATATTCAATCCTTTTAAAATGGGATGAGCAGAATCATAATTTCTTGCTGTGGCTATTGTAAATTGCATTCCATCAGCAATTAGCCGGTTCAATCGTTTTTTGGACTCCTTTGGAAAGGTTCCATCGGGTAGCAGGAGAGTACCATCCAAATCAGATATAAATAAAAAATCTTTTAGGTTGGTTAAATCGAATGGCTTTGTTTTGTTCACGCTACTAAATTTTAAAGAAAATAATTTAAGTTTGAGTAAGGTATTATAAATTATAAGCTTTATTATTTTGTAAGGAAAACTTCCATAATAGTACTAAATTTTAGTGGTGATAAATTTAAGATATTTTGAAGGGATGCGGAATATGCAAAACAATAACAATTATATGAACTGGGCCATGGGAAAGTTGGGGAATTTAGCTCTTTCTCTTGTTTTGGGTTTGCTGTGGGTCCTTCCGGTAGCCGCTTTTGATTTTTCAGACTGGGATGCATTGATAAAAAAGCATGTCAGTCCCAAAAAGGTCGATGGAATTTTGATCAATGCTGTGGATTATAAAAACCTGAAAAATGACCCAGACTTTAAAAAGCTGTTATTTCGGTTAGAGTCCGTCCGATTGGACTCCTTAAAATCGAGAGGCGACAAGCTTGTTTTCTGGATCAATACTTATAATATTTTTGCGGCCAAAATGGTGGCAGACCATTTCCCGATAAAAAGCATTAAGGATGTAGGAAGTTTTTTTAGTCCTGTTTGGAAAAAGCCGGCTGGTTATGTTGCAGGAAAAGAAAGAACTCTGAATGAAATTGAGCATGAAATTCTAAGGAAGATGGATGAGCCGAGAATACATGTTGCGATTGTTTGTGCTTCCGTCAGTTGCCCTGACCTAAGGCTGGAAGCATTCAATGTTGATAGTCTCAATCGCCAGTTGGATGATCAGATGAAAATGTTTTTAAAGTCCTCAGAAAAAGGGATGAGAATAGATAAAAAAAGAAACCGAGTCTATCTTTCTTCAATTTTTAAATGGTTTGAAGATGACTTTGAAAGCAGAGGAGGGGTATTGAAGTTTGTCGGCAGTTTTGTTTCGCCCGAGGTTGCAAAAGAATTGACACGCTCGGGAATTAAAATTTCCTACCTTGAATATAATTGGGGCCTAAATAGTTAAGATCTATTTCCAAAACCATCAAGCAATACCACCTCGAAATGGCGGGTTTCCCCGCCAGTTTCGCTGGTTAGGTGGTGATCAGTCCGCGTGTTTGCGTAGAAACGTAGGAATGTCAAAGTTGGCATTCAGGTTTCCTGGGTCCTGATTTTCATCCTTGATGGAAGATGCAAGGGTCTTGAGATGTTTATATGATGATGCAGAATCATCGTTTTCCATATGCGGATCGCCGCCAACCACTTTTTTTAGTGCAGGTCTTTCTTCTACTGGCGAAGCTGCCGCGTTGTCGAATCCCGTTGCGATGACAGTTACCCGCATTTGACCTTCCATTTGATGATCTATCACTGCGCCAAATATAATATGAGCATCTTCGTGAGCATTTTCTTGAACCATCATAGAGGCTTCATTGATTTCCATAAGGGTCAGATCTTCGCCACCTGTTATATTGATTAAGATACCTTTTGCGCCGTCAACAGTTGCCTCGTCAAGCAGAGGGCTGGAGATAGCTTTTTGCGCTGCTTCCACGGCTCTAGTTTCTCCTGTGGCGACGCCGCTTCCCATAAGAGCTTTACCCATGCTTCCCATGATGCATTTTACATCTGCAAAATCGAGATTGATGAGTCCAGGAATGACAATCAAGTCAGAAATACTGCAGACAGCTTGCTTGAGAATATCATCCACCATAGAAAAGGCACTTGTGAATGAAGTTTGTTTTCCCACATAGCTCAAAAGTTTTTGATTGGGAATCACGATCAAGGTGTCGACAGCTTCTTTTAGTTCCATGATTCCATCTTCAGCCTGTCGCATTCTTCGTTTCCCTTCAAATGCGAAGGGTTTGGTTACCACTCCAACGGTAAGAGCTCCCGTTTCCTTTGCAATTCGAGATATTACAGGGGCTGCCCCTGTTCCTGTTCCTCCCCCCATTCCAGCAGTGATAAATACCATGTCCGCACCATCCAACATATCGCGAATAATATTTTCGCTTTCTTCAGCGGCATCTCTTCCTGTTTCTGGGTTGGAACCTGCACCGAGTCCACGAGTTAAATCTCCGCCAATTTGGATTTTTCCCGGGCATTCTGATTTTTCCAGAGACTGTAAATCCGTATTGGCGATAATAAACTCTACTCCACGGAGATTGTCACGCACCATTGAATTTACTGCATTAGTGCCCCCGCCTCCCACGCCAACAACCTTTATGGTTGCGGTGTAATCGTTTTCATTTTCAAATTCTATTAAACTCATGTTGTCCTCCATTTTTTAAAAAAATTCGTCTGCCCAATCTTTCATACGTGAAAAAATTTTATCGAATAAATTTCGTCCCTGAAGTTCTCGTACCGGCCCGGTTTTGATTCTTTTAGAACCATATTGGATCAGACCGGTGCAGGTGGCATACATTGGGTTATTGACCACATCAATCAATCCTCCAAGGCCAATCGGTAGTCCCACTCGTACTGGAGATTGAAAAACATCCTCTGCCAACTCTGCCATTCCATGCATGCTTGCAGCGCCTCCTGTTAGCACGATTCCAGATGAAATAATTTCTCGGTATCCCGATTCATTTATTTCATGGTCGAGCAACTCAAACATCTCGCGCGTTCGTGCTTCGATTATTTCGCTTAATATTTGTCGAGGCACCGATCTGGCATCTCTTCCGCCAACGCTGGGAACTTCTATGTTGTCACCTTCCGCAATAAGAGGTGAGTAGGCACAACCAAATGAGTGCTTGATTTTTTCTGCCTCGGAATTAGGGGTGCGAAGACCTATGGCAATGTCATTTGTCATTTGTGCTCCTGCTATAGTTAAAACAGAAGTGTGTTTGATTGCGCCCTGATAAAAAATGGCAAGATCAGAGGTGCCGCCCCCAATGTCGACCATGGCCACCCCCAACTCTCTTTCATCTTGAGACAGGACGGACTCGCTGGAAGCGAGTTGCTCCAAAACAATATCCGAAACACCCAACCCCGCTTTGTTTACGCATTTAACAATGTTCTGAGCTGAGGTAACCGCCGCAGTGACAATGTGTACTTTCGCTTCAAGACGCACTCCTGCCATACCGAGAGGGGTTTTTATTCCATCTTGGTTGTCAACGATATATTCTTGAGGTAAAACGTGAATCACTTCTCGGTCGAGAGGAATTGCAATGGCTTTGGCAGCCTCAATAACTCTTTCCACGTCTTTCTGGCTGATTTCTCTACCTTTCGCCGCGATGATTCCATGGCTGTTAAGACTACTGATATGCCCACCTGCAATACCGACATATACAGAATCGATTTCACAACCTGCCATGAGCTCGGCTTCTTCGACAGCATTCTTGATAGACTCAACAGTGCTGTCGATGTTGACCACAACCCCTTTTCTCAGGCCTTTGGATGGATACTGACCGAGACCAATAATATCTATTTTTTCATCATCGATAACTTCACCGATGATGCAGCAGATTTTGGTGGTCCCAATATCTAACCCGACAATGTAATTACTTTTTTTGGACATGCGTCCTATCCCCTTCTAGTTGGTTTGACTCTTTGTCGAAATTAATGTTG
>Ga0114932_10000336_pt1 | contig 55557 bp, 48 predicted proteins | sample 2SBtaG_2_FD_87286 | JGI IMG/M metagenome (GOLD analysis project Ga0114932, IMG submission 87286) | Deep subsurface microbial communities from Kolumbo volcano to uncover new lineages of life (NeLLi) - 2SBTROV12_ACTIVE470 metaG | ecosystem: Environmental > Aquatic > Marine > Volcanic ...
AGCAGGACTGCGTCCTACTCGCCGGCCTCCTGACCAATGGCTCCGCCATCCCGCGCCTCCGGCGCTCGCCGGGGTCCGGGCCCGGACGAGCAGGACTGCGTCCTACTCGCCGGCCTCCTGACCCCCATACAACCCGATGTCTGAGCGGGTGCCGTCCGGGTCCGACCACTCGCGCACGCCGGCGTCGACCGCCACGCTGCTCGAGCTCAGGTGCAGATCCGAGTCCCCGGGGGCGTCCAGGTCCAGCGCCTCGAAGCCAGCGTCGTCGGGGTGCAGGCTGCCCTCGGCGTGCAGGAAGTCCAGGTTCTGACGCGGGGCGGTGTGGGTGCACTCGTCGCCGGTCAGGATCTCGCAGTTGGCGCAGCCCGAGTCCACGAAGAGGTTGTGGCTCGCCGTGAAGCGCTGGTCCAGCAGCAGGACCAGGTCCAGGGTCACGTCGACGAAGACGTTGTTGCGCAGGTCGAGGCTGGCGGTGCTCGCGACCCCGCACTCCGGGGCCTGTTGGAACACCATGTCCCCGCCCACGAACACGTTGTTGTGGAAGACCAGAGCGGCGGTCTCGGCCAAGTCCAGGCCGTCGGCCGCCGTGGCGAGCAGCTCGTCGTCGCCGTAGACCAGGCTGTTGGTCACGGTCAGGCCGTAGTTGTCGGCGTCGGACAGATCGATGACGGCCGCCGCATCGCCCTGGAGCACCGAGCGTCGGACCTGGATCTCGAGCGACGCGGCCCGCACGTCGTTGTCCACCCGCAGACCCCGGGCCTCGCTGTCGTCCAGGTGCACGTAGACCGAGCCCGAGGTACCACCGTGGGCGACAAGAGCGCCCAGGATCGTGGTCTCCTGGATCGCCACGTCGACCCGATCCCGGCTCTCGGTGTCCGGACGGATCGTCACAGCCGGCAGGCGGCTGCCCGACAGCGTGCTGTCCCCGGCGACCACCACCGAGCCGGCCTTGGCGACCACCCTTGTCAGGCGTCCCCCACCGTCGACCTCGAGCCACTCGGTGGCCGAGACGTCGGACAGGTCCAGCTCACCCGTGACGCTGAGCTGCTCGAAGTCGAGCTTGGAGCCAACCACGTCGTGGAGCGACGCGCTGGTCGCGGTCACCCGTCGGAGGTCACTCTGGCGGGCCTCGACGACGCCGTCGACGACCAGGTCCTCGACCAGGGCATTGAGCGCCGAGAAGGTCCCCGTGACCTGGATCACCGGCGGATCTCCCGGATCTTCGCCCCGCAGGTGCACGTCGTTCTTGAGGGCCAGGTCGCCCTCGATGAAGTAGCTGCCCGCGGCCAGGATGATCTCGGTGCCGCCGACCTTGCCGGCCTCTTTGATGAGGAAGCCCAGCTCGTCGCACTCGAAGGGCACGTTGACGCGCTCGTCGGTCATGGCGCCTTCGCAAGCGTCCGGGGTGACGTCGCTGCCGGAGTCCGTGGCGCACGCGGTCAGCAGAGGCAGCAGCATCCAGACTGCAGCGGGCCCCATCGCAACCTCCTTCCGTCCCCGTTCTCGTCCGTGCATCGTACCGTTCCAGGGGCCAGAGGCGGCGCCGAATATCGCGCGGCCGAAGACCGCGCTAATGGACAACTGTGACGACCTGGATCCTCCTGTACGCAGCTTGCTCGGGGACTGTGACCTGTCCGGACGGCTCGACCTCGGCCGATGCCTATTGCCCGGACACCACGACCACCCCGACGATCACCGACAGCGCGACGGACACGGGCACCTCCCCGACTCGGGACCCGGCCCTGCCCGCCGTCGCCCCAGAGCCCGATCCAGTCACCTTTCCGGACACGATCGGGACCTTGTCCATCGCGGTCCGGACCGCCGACACAACCTATGCAGGCACCGACGACAACAGCCTGTCCGTCTGCCTGAACGACACGGCCTGCTGGAAACTCGACGCGGACGACGTCGACGACTTTCGCGTGGGCGAACTCGACATCCACCACTTCGAGGGCCTGGCCCTGGCCCGCTCGGCGGTGGATCGGGTGGAGATCCGCTCCGAGAGTGGTGACGACCAGTGGCGGCCCGAGTGCCTGGCCCTGCAATTCGACGGCGAGCCCGTGCACTGCGCCGACGGTCTGAGCGAGCTGAAGTTCGGGGTCGAAGACGACGAGCTCCAGACGTGGACCGACCCCGACGGACTGCACCTGGCCTGTGGGTCCTGCGATCCGACGGGGTTGACCCATGGCCCCATGCTGGGCGCTCTGGAGCCCGACCGGGCGCGGGTGTGGATCCGGACCGACGCGACCCGGCGGGTGGGCCTGCGCCTGTCCCTGACCGCCGACCTGCACAACGCCGACGTGGTCGCCTGGGGAGATCCATCCCCACTGGACGACTACACCCACACCTTCGACGTGGCCGGCCTGACCCCCGGCGTCGCCTACACGGCCGGCGTCCAGGTCGAGGGCGCGCTGGAAGCTGGCACCACCCTCTCCTTCACCACGCCGCCAGCGATCGGCACTCCTGGCGACGCCACCTTCTCCTTCGGCTCCTGCTCCAAGTACGACGATCAGCCCATCTTCACGCCCATCGCGGCCGACGACCCGGACCTGTTCCTGTTCGTCGGCGACAACCACTACGCGAACAGCGACCACCTGGACTCCTTGCGGTGGCACTACCGCTGGGCGCTCGACGTGCCCGCGCGGGCAACCCTGGCCCGCCAGGCCGTGACCCTCGCCACCTGGGACGACCACGACTACGTGGGCAACAACACCGACGGCAGCGAGCCCGGACGGGACATCGCCGTGCGGGCCTTTGACGAGTACTGGGCCCACCGCAGCACCGGCACCGACGAGCTCGCGGGTGTCTTCCACACCTATGAGTGGCAAGACCTGGCGTTCTTCTTCGTCGACGACCGGTACCACCGGGGCGACGACGACAGCCTGCTGGGCCAGGCCCAGACCGACTGGCTGATCGACGCGGTGACCGCGAGCGACGCCACCTTCAAGTTCCTGGTGTGCGGCTCACAGTGGACCCTGAACGGCAGCGACGACTCGTGGGCCTCCTACCCCGAAGCCCGGGACGCCCTGTTCCAGGCGCTGTTCGATCAGGGCGTCGAGGGCCTGGTGCTGCTCAGTGGGGACATCCACCGATCGGAGTTCCTGTGGCTGGAGACCACCGGGGGCTACGACCTGCTCGAGCTGACGAGCTCCCCGCTGGCCAACAGCAACGCCGGCTGCAGCGACCGCGACGGCCAGCTGTTCTGCCACGACGACGACCGCTTCTACGTGCGGGTCGACGTGTCCACCGACACCGACGACCCCTGGTTCGTGGCCACCCTGGTCAACGAGGCGGGCGACGACCTGGAGTCGGTGGTGGTCAAGCACTCGGAGCTGACCCTGCCCGGCGCTGTGCAGTAGCGACCGCTACCAGCTCCCCACGCTGGGCATCGATGCCCAGGGCTCACGGATCGGCAGCGGATCGCCGGCCTGGAGGAGCTCCACCGAGATGCCGTCGGGACTGCGCACGAAGGCCATGCGACCATCCCGTGGCGGTCGCGCCAGGACCAGGCCCGCGTCGAGGATCTGCTGGCACAGGCCATAGATGTCGTCGACCGCATAGGCCAGGTGGCCAAAATTCCGACCCTGGGTGTAGGGCGTGTCCTGGTCCCAGTTCCAGGTGAGCTCGACAGTCGCCGGATCGTCCGGATCGCCCGTCGACAGGAACACCAGGGTGAAGCGGCCACCCTCGTGTTCCCGGCGTCGAACCTGGGTCATGCCCAGGACGTCGCAGAAGAACCACAGGGCCCGGTCCAGATCCAGGACCCGAATCATGGTGTGGAGGTAGCGCATGCTCACTTCCTAACCTGGCGTCGATGCCCGCAGGGTAAGGGACTGCGGGCCTAAGATTCTGGAGGGAATTGCCCGAGAGACGCTGGCGAATCGGACCAAACGACGTATGGGTGGTGGGTCACCCGTGAGGGGGGCTTTCCCAACACTCCTGGAGAGAACATGAACAAGAAGGAATTCGCCGCAGCGCTGGCCACGGCGACCGGTCTGTCCCAGGTCAAGGCCAACGAGGTGGTGTCTGCCATCTTCGACGCCGACAGCGGCAAGGGCATCATCGCGGGCGAGCTCGACGCCGGTAACAAGGTGACCATCCCCGGCTTCGGCACCTTCAGCAGCAAGGCCCGCGCGGCCCGCACCGGAACCAACCCGGCCACCGGCGCCAAGATCCAGATCGCGGCCAAGAACTACGTCACGTTCAAGCCCGGCAAGACCCTGCGCGACCGCGTGGCCAGCTAGTCCGGCCCAGGCCTGGTCCCCAGGCCACTCCAGGAGCCCTCTCGCAGCCACTGCGAGGGGGCTCTTGTCGTCAGGGGGCTAGTCTCGAGACTAGAGCCCCCGTTCGAAGAGCCTCTGTGCCTCGCCCACGTAGAAGGCCCGGTGGTCGAAGGCCTCGACCGCACCGGCGATCTGCCCGACCTCGTCGAAGTGGTCCGCCGAGAACTCGCCCAGGTAGTCCCCCCAGACCGCAGAGCTCACGGGGACCATGCCGTCGTTGGCGCCGGCCACCAGGCTGTTGATCCAGTGGCTCGTGGCGAGGAAGGGCGTGACCACCTCGCCGCCCTGGTCGCCCTGGCAGTCCCAGTCCAGCCAGTCACAGGAGTGACCCGCCCAGCTGGTGTACCAAACCCCAGGCACGTCGGGGTGGGCCAGGTTGAAGGCCGCCATACCGTCGGTGCTCAGGTCGGCGAGCTGGTCCAGCGCGGCGAGCTCCCCGACACCCAGCCAGCCCCCCAGCTCGGCCAGGGCCAGGTCCACCTGCCAGCTGTCCAGCCCCAGGCCCGTGACCAGTCCCAACGCCACGTCGGCGACGGGTGTGCCGTGGTGGGGGGTGCTGATGGTGGTCACGCTGACCACGCGCTCGTCGGCCAGGCCGCTCGCCAGGTACCGGGCATCGACGCCGCCCTGGCTGTGGGCGATCAGGTTGAAGCGGCGGCCCACGCCCTCGGCGTGGAGCTGGTCCAGGTGACCCTGCCACTGGGCGGCCCGGTCGGCATACCCGGCGACCGGATCGACCGCCGGCCAGGCCACGGCGTAGCCCAGGTCCATCAGGGTCTCGGGCACGTCGTAGAAGTAGGTCAGGACGTCCAGGAAGGCGTCGGCCCCCCCTGCGCCGTGCATCAGGACCAGGGGGTACCGGGTGTATGCGCGCTCACAGCCGTCGAAACAGCGGAGGGCCAGGCCATAGGTGTGGCTGGGGCCCGCGGGATCGGCGGGATCGAGGCGCAGGAAGTGCTCGCCGGTCGACGGGAGCACCAGGGTCAGGGTCTCGCCGGGCGCGAGCGGCTGGCTCGGAGCGACCGAATCGCCGAGCAGGTCGACGACCTGGACCTGGGGCGCGCTCGGCGCGTCCCAGTGGGTCAGGGTGAGCCGCAGGGTCTGACCGGATGCTCCCGCGAGCGGGTGGACCGGGACCTGGCACTGTCGACGCAGGCCTTCGAGATCGGCCTCCTGGGCCAGGTAGGGCGCGTCGACGGTGTAGACCCCCCCGGCGAGCTCGGTGCAACCCAGGGGTGCAGGGCGCACGGACTCGGGATTGGCGGAGGCGGTCGCTTCGGCGGCCACCGCGTGCCCCGGCTCGTCCAGGACGGCGCCCGGAGCGCATCCTGGGAGTGCCAAGAACAATGGAAGGAAGGGGGACACGGGCGGAGCGTACCGCACGCGCCGAGGTCAGCCCGGCAGCTGGATCCCGGCCTCGCGCAGGGCGACCTTGACCCGGGCGGTGACGTCGGAAGAGAAGTCCTCCTCGTACCGGGCATCGAACACGTAGGCCCGGAGCGTGATCCGGGTGCAGTACACGAGCCCCTGGAATTCATCGGTGACCCGGGTCTCCGGCGGGCTGCGCAGGTACACATAGGGGCTCGTGGCGGCAGCCTCGGCCACGATCCGCCGGACCCGGGCGAAGTCCTCGGCCGCGGCCACGTAGAACGGCAGGGCGACCATCATGTGCAGGTTGCCGGCATTGGATGACGTGACCCGGTCGGTCAGGAACACGACGTTCGGTACGGTCACGATGGAGCCGTCCCGGGTGCGGATGCGGATCGAGCGCAGGCCAATCTCGACCACCTCGCCGTACTCGTCGCCGAACGCGACTCGGTCCCCGACCTGGAAGGGTTCTTCGACCATCAGGATCACGCCCATCACCAGTGACCCGAGCAGGTCCTTGAAGGCAAAGCCGACGGCCACCCCGGCGAAACCGGCGACCGCCAGCAGCAGCTCGTTGGTCAGCTGCAGGATGCTGAAGGAGACGAAGCCGAAGAGCGTCAGGTACCCGATGAACCGGCCCAGGGTCGCGACCTTCTTGAACACCAGGCGTCGCTCGGTGAACCGCTCTCCGAGGTCGGCCACGAACCCCGTGACGATGCGCACCACGGCCACGCCGATGACCAGGGCCAGCAGAGCCACCGGCAGGCGCTCCACGGCGAAGATCTGCAGGTCGGCCTCCATCAGGACCTCCCGGGCAGGAACTGGCGCCGGCGCAGCACCTGGGTCACGGCCGGTTGGACCCGGGCCTCGACCCCCACCCGGTCGCCCTTGTGCCACGCGAGTCCGCGGGCCTGGAGCTGCTTGATCGTGGCCCGCACCACCATCGGGTCCAGGTTGTTGACCCGCTGCAGCTCGTCTTCGGTCAGCTCGTCGTGCACCCTCAGCGCCGCGAGCACGAAGAGCTCGCTGTCCCGCAGGTCGTCGGGCAGCCGGGTCTCCAGCCGGACCCCCGGGTGCACGGCCACGCCCCCTTCGCCGCCGGTGAGGGCCCCGGACCAGATCCGCAGGGCGACCCCGGGACCCCCATGGGCGGCCTCGGCCAGCATCCGGTACCAGGCCGTGATGCTGCGCTCCCGGGCGATCTCCGGATCACCCCCCAGCGGCTGGGCCCGCACCAGGTCATCGTAGGAGCAGGGCGCGCCACAGGACCGGGCCCGGCCATCGACCAGCAGCCGGAGCTCCGCCGGCGACCAGGGCGGGACCTGGAGCACGGTCCGGAACATCTGCAGGTTCAGCAGGCTGCCCAGGCCGGACAGATACCGCCACGCGGGTCCGTGCATGGACAGGATCCAGAAGTGGCGATCGCCGGTCCGGGCGACCACCTGGAGCAGGGCCCGCAGGCCATCGAAGCCGTGCACGGTCCGCAGGAAGGCCCGCTGGACCTCCTCGAGCACGATCAGGGCGGGAGGCTGCTCGGCCAGGGCTTCGGGCAGCCCGCACAGCGCAGCCCCGGGCACCGGGTCAAGGCCCAGAGACTCGGCGAGCCAGCCACAGGCAGCGTCGGCCGTGATCACGCGGCGGTCCAGCAGCGTACGGCGCACGACCAGCCCCTCGCCGGGCGGCTGTGCCGCCACATGACTGAGCCAGGTGTGCTTGCCATGGCCGCGGTCTCCGTGGACCAGGAGCGCTCCCCGCTGCCCCGCGTCGCGCCACGCCGACAGGCTCTGCGCCAGCGCGGCGTCGAGCTTTGGCCGAGGCAGCACACGCTCCGGCGCCGCTTCGGCCTGGAGCTGACAGGCGAGCTCGGCCGTGACCGGGGTGTGGGTGAGGCGGGCCATGGAACTCCGGGCCTGGAACATCCCGAACAGCCGCCCCAGCGGACCCCGGTCCGCCGATCCCTGGAACATCGCGGTGAGGCGCTGGGCGAAGACCAGACCAAACCCCAGCAGGCCCCGGGCCCAGCCGGTGAGCCAACCCAGGCGTGGGGGGGTCGCCAGCCAACGGGCCAGGGGGCCGCCTTCTTCCCACCGGGCGAGTCCGATCCGGATCAGAGGCTCCCAGCGGTGAAACACCAGCAACAGCAGCGCACCTAGGGCGATGTCGACCACGGACGCCGTGGCCAGGGCCAGGGGCACGGAGCCCAGGACCGCCAACACCAGGGCCTGGGCCAGCGAGCGCACGATGGCCCACAGCGCCACCCCCTGCACCAGCATCCGGGCCAGCACCCGGCCCTCGGGCATCAGGGTGAAGGCCGCGGGTCGGGTGTCCGGGTGCTCGGCCACCAAGACGTCGAACAGAGCCCCCACCAGCCGCCAGGCCGCCAGGCTGAACAAGATGCGCACGCCCAGCGCGAGTTCGGGCAGCAGGGCCCAGGCCGGGGCGAGCAAGGCGTAGCAAGCCGCCAGATCCACCGCCGCTCTTGCAGCTCGCTCCAGGAGCTCTTCCAGGCCGCCCATGTCCTGACGGAACAGGGCACTGCGGCCCCTGCGCACCCCGCGCAGGATCAGCGCCACGATGCCCCCGGACCGGCGCCGCAGCCAGACCCAGGCGATGACCAGCACCAACATGCCGCTGGTGGTCTGGAGCACCCGCTCCCGCTGCCCATCGTCGGCGTCCAGGGCACGGCCGATGGAAGCCATGGCGGCCCAGCGCTCGGCGAGCACCTCGTCCAGGGTGACCCCGAGCAGGGCCCACTCGGCCCGCACGGACGGGCGCAGGGTGTCCCGATCCTGGCGTCGGTCTTCCGCGGTGCTCACCGGCAGGGCCGCGACCTGGGCCCGACGAGCGGCCTGCAGCAGGACCCGCAGCCGGTCCCGGTGGAGGACCTGGTCCTTCTTGACCGCGTCGACCAGCGCCAGCTGCCCCTCGAGGGCCTCGTCCCAGTCGGCCAGCACCAGCTGGAACAGGGACAGCATCAGCTCGTCCTGGAGCTCCGCCACCCCCAAGCGGGACTTGCCCAGCCCCTCCTGGGCCTCGGCGACCAGCGCCCGTCGCTGGGCACCCTGGACCTCGAGCCGCTCCAGCTCGTGCTCCGCTGCGCGCACGTGGCCGCGCAGGTCGTTGACCAGCTGCCGGGCCAGCCCGTAGTCCCCGGGTCCCAGGTCCTGCGGCGCCAGCGCGTCCAGGCGGGTGGACAGGCCGTCCCGCAGGGCAGTCAGGCGCCCGCGCACCCGCTCACGGTCCTGGGCCATGCGGGCCGTCTGCTCGGCGGCCTCGGCCTCGGTCACCCGAAGCCGCGCGGCAGCCCACTCCTCGGGGGACTCGGCGTTGGCTTCGGCGCGGGCGGCCTTTTCCCGAGCGGCCGCTGCGCGCTCGGCGCGGTACCGCGCGTCCAGCACGGCGCGGCTGCCCGCCTGCTTGACCTCGACGGCCATCACGGCAGCGTCGCGCCAGGTCCGGGCGGTCTCCATCTGCAAGGACGCCAGGTCCCTTCGGGCCTGCTCGACCGAGCCCGGAGGCCCCTCGGCGAGCGCCGCCAGCCGGCTCCGGGCCTGGGTCATGTCCCCATCGGCGCGGTCGAGCCGCTCCTGGAGAACGTCCAGGGCCTCCACCGGGTCGTTGGCACGGACCCGGAGCACGGCGGCTTCGGCTGACGCCAGCTCGGCCTGGGCCGCCGCGAGGGCGGGGCCAGCCAGGACAGCGAGCTCTCCGACCTGGACCTGGGCCAGCGCGGTGGCGTCCAGGAAGGGCTCCAGCAGCACCAGGCGGGCCATGGCAGCCAGGGCCCGGCCAGGCTCCTGCAGCAGGAGCAGGTCCCGGCTGGGATCCGGCTGGGCGGCGCCGGGCGACGTGGCAGACCGTCGGATCCCGCTGAGCACCTCGTCCAGGAGGGCCTCGTCCTCTTGGAGCATGGCGACGTCGCGGGCCCGCTCGCTGGAGGGATCCTGGGCCCAAGCGGCCTCGGCCCGCGTGACCAGCGCCCGCAGGCGCTCCCGCTCCGGGGCCAGGGCCTCGTCGGACACCGGGGGGTGCTCGGCGAGCAGCTGAAGCAGGCCCAGGAGCACCCGGCGCTCCAGGACCGCGGCCGCCTCCTCGGCGTCCAGGGCCGCCAGGCGCGCCTGCCGCCAGGCGTCCCGCCGGTCCGGCCGACCGAGGGCCGGGGGCAGGGCGACCCGCTCGCTGGCCCGCCGCGCCCCGGCGTCATCCAGGAGCGCCAGACGTCCCCGAAGCCAGCTCTCCGACCCCGGCCGACCGCCGGCCAGCTCGGGAAAGGCCGCGCCCAGACTCGCCGTGCCCCGGAAGTAGTCCTGGGCGGCGAGGGTGCGGGCGTCGGCCGCGGCAAGCCGCGCGGCCCACGCGGGCAGATCCTGTTGCTGGATCCGTGCCCAGGCGACGTCTGGATCGTCGGCCCGGGCGTCGCCACCGGCGACGAGCAGGAGCAGGAGCAGCCAGCGCAACAGGGATCCTCGAGAGACGGCCGAGTCTACCTGCGTCAGCCCGAAGGCAGCATGGCCGCCAGAGACGTGGCGTCGATGCCGCGGTGTCGGGCCACTCGGCGGCTGACCACCATGCCGCGGTAGATCTGGGTGGCCCTGGCCAAAGCATCCCGGGCGGACAGAGCCCCGTCCAAGCCCCGGACAGCGAGCACGCGCAGGTACGGCAGCAGCGCATCGCTCAGGGCACAAGACGCCGTCCGCCCGACCATCGCGGGCAGGTTGGGGATGCACAGATGGCGCACGCCTTCCTCGACGAACACCGGGTCATCGACGCTGGTGGGCCTGCTGGTCTCGGCGCAGCCCCCCTCGTCGATGCTCATGTCCACGAACAGGCCCCCCTGGGTCATCGACCGCAGGTGCGCCCGGGTGAGCACCCTGGGGGCTGGCTCCCCTTTGCGGCTCACCGCGCCGATGAGGATGTCCGCCGTGCCCACCTTTGCGGTCAGGGTGATCTCGTTGGCGATCACGGTCTCGATGCCCGAGACCTGTCCCACGTGCAAGAGCCGCACGGGATCCACCTCGAGCAGGGTGACTCGAGCGCCGACCCGGGCGGCCTCCTGGGCCGACGCCAGACCGGCCACCCCGGCGCCGACGACCACCACGTGCAGAGGCGGCACCCCCGGGCAGCCGCCCATCAGCAAGCCGCCGCCCGAGCCCAGCAGGTGGTGCTGGGCCATCGCCACCGCCACCCGCCCACCGATGGCCGACAGGGGCTCCATGACCGGAAAGTGGCCCCGCTCCTCGATCAGGTCCAGGGCCACGGTGGACATGCGACCGTCCCGGATGCGGTCGAAGACCGGCTGGGGGCAGTGGCTCAGGTGGTGGAAGCCCCACAGCACGGCGCGGTCGCGCACGTGGGCCAGCTCGGCTTCGGTGAGCTCGTGGATGTGGAGCACCGCGTCGCCGGCGCTCAAGACCTCGCGGGTCGTGATGCCGACTCGGGCCCCCGCGGCCAGGTACTCGTGGTCTGGGAAGCCCGCGCCTTCGCCCGCCCCGGTCTGGACGTGCACCTCGTGGCCCAGTGCGACCAGGGCGCTGACCCCGACCGGGGTGAGCGGGACCCGACGCTCGCCCATGGCGCGCTCCTTGATGATCGACAGGTCCACGAGATTCCTCCCTGGAGGGGGTAACCCAAGGACATGCCGACCCCGCGAGCCATGGCTGCGGCCACAAAGGGCAGCGCCAGCACGATCAGGAGCTCTGCGGTGTTGAGCCGCGCCAGGGTGGCCATGGGGGCCAGGTCCGGGGTCTCTCCGCGGCCCTGCTGGATGCGCCAGCGCATCAGCGTGATCATCGGCCAGACCTCGAGCACCAGGACCAGCCCGACCAGACCCAGCTTGACGTGGAACATCGCGTTGGCCAGATCGCGATTGCGATTGATTCTGACCCTGGGGCATGACTCTGGGTTGGGGTGTTGCCGTGGGCTGCCCGGGTCGGTCTCGGGGCGGGCGGATCTGGAGGCGGGGGGTGGCGGGGCGAACCCGTGAGACACCGCCGCCAGCCCAGGACTGCGGCCTGACGCCCGACGCCCACAGCCTGGGCGCAGTGCTGGTCAGCAGTCCTCGGGCACCAGGGTGATCGGGTCCGTCTCCTCGTCGGTCAGGCTGGGCAGGTCCCGCTCTCCGACGTGGTCGACCCGGGCCACGAGCACGCTGATGTTGTCGTCGGAGCCCATGGCGATGGCCCGCTCCATCAGGGTCGTGGCGGCTTCCTGGGGCTCGGGGCGGTGCCGCAGCACATCGTGGATGCGCTCCTCGTCGACAAAGGCGCACAGGCCGTCGGAGCACAGCACCAGGCGGTCCCCGGGGTAGAGAGGGAAACAGCCGGTGTCGAGGCCGGGGTCCACGCGGATGGCGGCGTCGTCTCCGATGCCCCGGGACCCGTAGACGAAGTTCTGGGCCAGATACCCCTGGTCGTTGCCCACCGGCCGACCGTCCCGGCGGGCGAACTCCCCGCGGGTGTGATCCCGGGTCAGGGTCTCCAGCGTGTCACCGCGGCACAGGTAGAGCCGAGAGTCCCCCACGTGGGTCCACGCCAGCCGGCCCCCGATGACCCAGGCGGTGGTCAAGGTGGTGCCCATGCGCACCGGCCCGTGCTCCGCCGCCTTGCGCCGCAGCCGTCGGTGACAGGTCAGCACGTGCTCCCGCAAGGTGTTCTCAGGATCGCTGGGCGGGCCGTGCTTGAACAGCCGGGACATGGCCTGGACCGCCGCGGTCGACGCCAGATCACCGTCCCGGTGACCGCCCATGCCATCGGCGATGGCCAACAGCACCCCGTGGGTCTCGGCGTCGCGCACTTCCTCGGCGGCGGCCTTGCGGTAGCGGACCTGACCGGACCGGCACACGAGGTAGTTGTCCTCGTTGCGCGACCGCCCACCCCGATCCGGTCCAATTCCGGTGGTGCAGACCACCCCGATGGTCACCTGATCCGACACGCCGGCAGGCTACCACCGCGCAGAGGACTCGAGCCCCTCCAGCACCCCCGAGTCGTGCACGATGGCGGCCTGCAGCCGTTCTTCGGGCCCCACCCGGGCGCCGTCCCACACGACGGCGTCGCGCACCCGGGTCCCCGCCCCGACCTCGGCCCCGGCGCCGACCACCACCCCCGGCCCCAGCACCGCGTCGGCGTGCACGACCACCCCGGGGCCCAGCCACACGGGACCGACCAGACGGGCCGACGGGTGGATCGCCAGCGCGTCTCGGGCACCCCAGCGCTGCTCGCCCCGCGCCGCGAATGCAGCCAGCGGGAACGGATCCAGCGCCAGCGGGAGCTCCCCGGCCAGGGCCGCGCGGTTGGCGTCCAGATACAGCTGGGGGTTGCCCAGATCGACCCAGGTGCCGTCGTGGGGCAGGGACCTGACCCGGCGCTCCGGCACAAGCTGGGAGTAGGCGGTCCGCACGATGCACGCCTCGCCCTCAGGGATGCGCGCGAGCACGGTCTGGTCCAGGGCGTGGATGCCGGTGAAGTGCCGGGAGCGATCCACCGCCCCCTGGGGCTCCGCCCTGGCCAGGCCCACCAGGTCGACCACGGTGTCCGTGGCGTCCGCAGCCACGATGCCGTACTGGGGCCCACCGTCCCGCAAGGCCATCACCGCGCCGCCGTCCGGGGGCAGCCGGTCCAGCAGTGCCCCCAGGTCCACGTCGGACAGCACGTCGCCGTTCACGACCACGAACCGGTCCGCCAAGAGCTTCCGGGCGTGGCGCAGCCCGCCCCCGGTGCCCAGGATCTTCGGGGTCTCGACCGACACCTCCAGCGGGAAGTCGTGGGCGTCGGCCCAGGCCTGGATGTGTCCCGGCAGGTGATGCGCGTTGACGACGGCAGAGCCGAAGCCCTGCTGCCCCAGCCAAGCCACGGCCTGGTCGAGCAGCGGCAGACCGCACAGGGGCACGAGCGGCTTGGGCCGGTCGTGGGTCAGCGGGCGCAGCCGCGTGCCGAAGCCGGCGGCGAGCAGGAATGCCGGAGCCGCCAAGTGCCCTACTCGAACCGATCCAGGAGGTTGTAGTACAGGATCGCCGACCCGGCGCCGCCGGTGCCATAGGGCGCCGTCTGGACCAGGTCGTCCAGGCCATTGCCGTCGATGTCGTAGGCCAGCGTGTTCCAGCCCATCAGGTCGTCCTGGTCGATGGATGTGAATTCAATCACCGACTCGTCGGCCATGACGGTGCCACCGGCCGCCACGTCGGGACCGTGGTGGATGTAGGTCCGGCTGTTGAGACCGCCCAGGTCCAGGTCGCCGACGCTGATGATGACCATGTCCCCCACGCCATCGCCGTCGAAGTCCCCGGCCTCGGCGCCCGAGCGCAGGTGGCCCAGGTCCTCGATGCCGTAGACCAGGTAGTCGGCCACGCTGACAGCCTGGGTGTCGGTGGACAGGGCGGCATAGGTGTCGCCATCGACCACCGCGACCGCGCCGGCCTGCCAGGTGCCCAGGGCCTCGTCGCCGGGGTGGGCGTACAGGCTGACCACGATCTCGTCATAGCCGTCGCCGTCGACGTCGGGCAGCCAGCCGTTGACCTGGCCCGCGGCCTCGCCGCTGCCACCGGTCAGCCCGACGGTGTCACCGACCGAGTAGGAACCGCCCGGTGGGTTCATCAGGTCGGCGCCACTGAAGGGGGAGACCCGGCCATCCCCGTTCCACGTGGCCTTGTCGTCGGGTGGCTGGGTGTCGCTGCTGAACAACAGGTCCCCGATGCCGTCGCCGTCGTAGTCCAGGCCACCGACCGACTGGCCGCCGTACACCCCGCTGCTGTCGCTGATGTGGGCCATCACGGCACTGGTGGTGATGATGCCGCCGCCGGTGACCGCACGGGCGTTGTAGATCGTGATGCCGGCCAGGTACCAGAACCCGGTCCCGACGCCGATCTCCGGCAGGCCGTCCCCGTTCCAGTCCCCCAGGTTCGCCACGTCGCCGCCGGCGTAGTCGTCGACCGCCGAGATCTGGGCCCAGCTGGCACTGGAACCGCCCCCGGCCACAATCGACGAACCGCTGATCAAGTAGGCCCCGCCATAGGTGCTGCCAAAGGCCGCCACCGGGGCGCCCACCAACAGGTCCACGTCGCCGTCGCCGTTGATGTCCCCCACGGCGTCCATGTCGACGCCGTAGTACTCGGCGTTGCCGTCGGACTGTCCCACGGTCACGTCGCGGAAGCCGCCGTCGGCCGCCATGGGATCGAACAGGTAGACCCGCCCCGGGTAGCCGGCGTGGTAGCTGCCCATGCCGCCGATAGCGATCTCGGCCGTGCCGTCGCCGTTCACGTCGCCGATCACCGCGCCGCCCAGGCCCATGAAGCCGTCCCCGTGGAAGTACCAGTCGCCGGACCAGGTCGCGTCGGCGTCGCGAGAGGTGAGGCCGTCGGCGACCAGGTCACAGTCGTTGTCCTGGCCGTCCCAGGTCTCCTTGTTGCCGGGATAGGTCAGGGGGTCTTCGTCGTCGCAGTCGGCGTCCCCGTCCAGGTCCGGGCTGCTCTCGTGCTCGAAGCCGTCCAGGTCCTGGTCGTAGTCGCTGTCGATGTGGCCCGAGCAGTCCCCGTCGATGCCGTCGTACCAGATCTCCTCGGTGCCGGGGTTCACGTCGATGTTCTCGTCGTCGCAGTCCGTCGCGTCGTCGCCCCGGCCGTCGTAGCCGTCGCCGTCGCAGTCGTTGGTGTCCTCGACCCCGTCGCAGTTCTCGTCGATGCCGTTGTAGCAGACCTCGTCGGCCCCTGGGTAGATGGTCGGGTTGTTGTCGTTGCAGTCCGTGCCCCACTCGACGCCGACGCCGTCCACGCCGTCGCCGTCCACGTCGGTCAGGTCACCGTCGCCCAGGCAGTCGTTGTCGATGCCGTCGTAGGGGATGTCGTTCGCGCCGGGGTAGGTCCACGGATCGTCGGGGTCGCAGTCGTCCTCGTCGGGCACGCCGTCCCCGTCGCGGTCCGGGCGGTTGTCGACCACCGGGCCCGTGCCGCCGGAGTCGGTCGCGGGGTCTTGCACGGTGCAGGCCACCAGGCTCAGGCCGACCAGGAGGGAGACGGTCACGGGGCACCTCGGGACGGGGAGACCAGTGTGCCCTATCCTTCGAGGCGATGGACGACGAAGGGCTCTCCCCTGCGCAGCAAGAGGTGTTGCGCAACGATCTGCTCCGACTCCAGGGTGAGCTGAAGCGGCTGGTCCGGGACGAGACCGGACTGACGGACACCGTCGTGCTCGACCAGACCGCGGTCGGCCGCGTGTCCAGGATCGACGCCATCCAGCAGCAGGCCACGGCCCAGGCGATCCAGCGCCGTCACGGGCAGCGGCTCGAGCGCATCGCCGCGGCCCTGGAGAGGCTGGAACGGGACCCAGACGACTACGGCTGGTGCCCGGACTGCGGCGAGCCCATCGGCTGGCGTCGGCTGCTGGCGTTTCCAGATGCCGTCCTGTGCGTGCTTTGCCAGGGCAAGCGAGGCCTGTGATCCCTCCGTCCGAACAGACCCGGTCGACTGACTACTCCACCGCCTCCCAGCCCGAGTCCCCCAGACGCAGCTCCCGGGTCGGCCAGTAGTCCTGATCCGCCTTGAGGGTCAGCACCTGGATCACGTCGTCCAGGTCCCGGGTCTGGATGCGCACGGCCTCGCCGTTGCCCCGGTCGGCCACCGCCGCCAGGAAGCTGTCCAGGTCCGGGGTCGGCACGTCGTCCACAGCGACGATGCGCCGGGTCGCCCGCAGGCCATAGCGGTAGGCCGGAGAGCCGTACCAGTACCAGGACACGTAGACGCCTTCGGCCGGCCGGCCCCGCTGGAAGGCCACCTCGGCGTGGGGCTCATGCAACAAGGCCCCATTCCACAGGATCACGCGGTCCACCCCTCGCCCCGACGCGGCGAGGGTCTCGACTTCGACCTGGACCACCTGGCCGTCCCGCAGGACCTCGAGAGTCACCGACGGGGCCTGGGCCACGCGCTCCAACTCCAGGTACCGGGTCACCGGCGCCCCACCGGCGCTCAGGACCAGGTCGCCGCCCTGGAGCAGCTCCGCCGCCGGGAAGCCGCCGTACAGCCGAGAGACGCTCAACACCTGCTTGCGGTCCGGATCGTGGGCTTCGAGGGCGGCGGCCCGGTCGGCGGGTAGCCCCAGCTCCCGGGCGTCGGCCATGCGCACCAGGGCCAGCTCGGCGCCCAGCAGGCGGGTCTCAGTGGCCGTGCCCCCGGGAAAGGGGCTGGGCAACAGCCCCAAGGCTTCGACCGGCAGGCCGCGGAAGCTCGCCCCCGCGCCGTCGCCGTCGTCGCGGTGGAACGACGCCCACAGCGCCAGCACGCGGCCCTTCTTGTCCGCCAGCACCCCGCCCACGCTGCTGATCGAGTCGTCGATCTGGAGCACGTCCAGGTTGACGTCCCGGTGCTGGGGCGGACTGGGCAGCGGCAGCCGGATGGGGTCGACCCGCGAGACCCGCGTCGTGCGGCTCGCGACCTGGTGCTGGCCGGTCAGGGCGACCAGGTGGACCTGGTCCCCAGGCTCCAGGGCCCGGGCCACCAGCTCGGCCGAGCGCACCGGGGTCGCGCCCAGCAGCGCCGGGTCGTACCGGACCAAGGACACGTTGTGCTCGGGGTGCACGAAGACCACCTGGCCGGGAATGCGGACCGAGCCGCCAAAGGTCAGGGTGATGTCCCCCAGCCCCACAGGGACCGTGTCGCGATCGGTCAGGATCAGTCCCTGGTCCGCATCGACCACCAGGCCCGCGCCGCGGAAGTTGCTGCCCCAGACGCCCTCGACCCGGTAAGGCACGTCGAACTCGACCATCACCAGGGACGCCGCCAGGACCTGGGCCGGCTTGGAGCCGTTGCCGCTCAGCGTCGTGGTCGCCGGGGCAGGCGGCGGTGCGGGCTCGGCGGTGGGCGCGTCCTCGCAGGGCCAGGCGCCCGCGGCGTCCCTCACGCAATGCCGCAGGGCGAACCACCGCCGATCGATGGTCACGACCTTGACCTGCTCCCGCTCCGGCCGGCTGATGTGGGCGTAGCGGATCGGGACCCGCTCCCGATCCCCGCGGGACAACAGGTCGAGCCACAGCTCCTCGAGGGTGGCCAGGGGCACCCCGCCGACCGCACGGATCAAGGCGCTGTCCGGGATCCCGGCGGCGCTGAGCATGTACCCGGGGCTGGCCACGAACAGGCCTTCGACCGGCACGGCGTGGTTCCGAGCCTGGTGGAAGCTCAGCTCGTGGATGACCCCGCCACCGACCTCGACATAGGCCGACGCCGAGAGCGCGTGCAGGTCGCTGACGTCGAGGGTGACGTCGAGGAGCTGTCCTCCCCGCTCCAACGCCAGGGTCACTTGGCCACCCACCGCGTCGTCCAGCGCCGCGTCCAGGGGCACAAAAGTGGTGATCAGCTCGCCGTTGAGGCGCACGAGCACGTCACCGGCCTGGAGCACACCATCGGCCGGACCCCCGGGCACGGTCTCGCGGACCACGAGCATCCCCACCGCGTCGGGAAACGAGGCTCGGACCTCGGTCTCGGTGTCGACGGTCAGCCCCAGCCTCCGCAGCTCGTCATAGGGCAGGTGGAGGAAGCGGGTCTGCAGGGACCCCCGCGTGACGGGCTGGTCGGCCTGGATCAGCGCCACGGCGCGCACGATGCGATCGAGCGGCAGGTAGTAGCTCGACGCCGCCCGCCGGGCGCCACCGGCGTTGATGGCGATGACCTGGCCGGCCACGTTCAGGACCGGCGAGCCGCTGGAGCCCCCCGACGTGGACGACGCGGCCTGGAGGTAGAAGGTGTTGAAGTCGTTGTAGGTGTTGCTGCCATAGACCGGCGCAGGCCGATCCAACCGCGCCAGGGTCCCGCTCAGGATCGACAGCTTCTCGCCGGCGTCGTTGCCCACGATCCGGATCTCCTCGCCCACCCGAGCCCCATCGGGATTCAGGGGAAGCTCCACGACGTCCATGAACCTCACGGCCTCGGGATCGAAGCGAAACAAGCCGAAGTCGTGGATCGGATCCCGGTAGATGGCCTCGAGCGGCACCTCCTCGTGGTTGAGGAACACCGCCTCCGCCACCACCGGGCCCTGCTGGACCAGGTGGCGATTGGTCAGGATCAGGCCCCGCTCGGCGTCGATGATGAAGCCGGTGCCGACGGTGTTGCTGGCGCGCTCGGTGTCGAAGGACCGGGTGGCCGACACCCGCAGTGACACGACCGCCTGGGCCGCGGTCTCCAGGGTGGCTTCCCACGAGGGGGGGGCGGCGGCGACGGGGTGCGCCAGCCAGAACGAGAACAGGGCTGCAACCATGGCCCCAAGGCTACCTGGGGCGGGACGAAGAGGGACTCGGGCAAGGTGCCCCGTCTGGAGAGTGGACTCATCCCCTCAAGATCGGTGGGCGAGCGGCCGATCGCGAACCCAGGAGGCCTCATCCGATGGGCGGACTGCGCAAACACTTGCCGAAGGGGCAGCAGACCGGTGCCACCGGTGCCAGCACCCAGCCAGCGACCGTGGCGGACAGCATGGCGGCCGAGCGAGAGGGACTCCAAGCCCAGGCGGGGAGCTGCCCGGACACGCACAGCGTGCAGAAAGGGGAGTTCATGATCGGTCTGGCCCGGGACCAGGTCGGCGACGGTCGGCGCTACGGCGAGATGGCCAAGCTGAATCCCCAGGTCGAGGACCCGAACCTGATCTACCCGGGGGACCAGCTCAAGGTGCCCGAGACCTGGCAAGAGGCCTGCGAGATCGAGCGCCACAACCAGGCCGAGTCCCTGGGCCACGGCGGCGTTCCCGAGCTCACGGAACAGATGGCCATCGACTCCTTCAACCAGGATGAGGCGCTGCGCATGGCCGAGCAGGCGCCGCCCCAAGCCGAGGTCGAGGTCCCGCCTGCGGCCGCGCCAGAGGCTCCTGCGCGGGCCCGCCCCACCTCGAAGCCCACCGTGATGGGCGCGGACTACTACCCGGCACCGGCCACGGATCCTCGCGCGGCCGAGAAGCGCCAGGGGCGGTCGGGCGCAGCGGCCGGCGCAGCCAAGGGCGCCCACGCGATCGCCAAGGTCGGACTCGCCGTCGGCACGGGCGGCAATCCGGCGGTGCCCCTGCTCAAGCCCGTGCTGGACACGCAGAAGTACATCGAGGAGACCGCCGAGTACAGCCAACGGAACCAGCACGGCCTGACCATCCAGCAGAACCACGACCACATGAAGGCGACCGGCACGCCCAGGGACACCCGCGGCGACAAGCTCAGCGCGTGCATGAACGACCCCTCCAACAGCAAGAAGGGCAACGAGAAGTTCCAGCACTGCTTCAAGAAGGCTGGCTACTGATCAGACGCACCAGGTCTTCCCGCTACTCTGCGGCCGGAGGACCCCGCGATGCCCGTCGGCGCCGACCCCGCCGAAGTTCGACGCTGGCTGGACGAGCTCCGACCGCTGCTCGCACCGCTCAATCGGGCGCGCTTGACCCTCATGACTACAATGACTACTCTAGTCAGATGCCAGACGAGCTCGCCCTGTCCCATGCCAAGGCCCACTTCTCCCAGGTGGTCCGCACCGTGCGCAAGACCGGGACGCCGGTCACCGTGACGGTCGACGGTCAACCCGCCGTGCGCATCAGCCCGGTGCCCGAAGCGCCCCAGAAGCTCGAGCGACAGGCTCTGGCGACCTACCGAGCGCTCTGGCAGGCCCTCACCCACCAGCCCCGGGCCGCCGGCGTCTTTGACGCGGTCCAGCTGGTGGCCATGGGCCGGCGGTGAGTGCCGTCCTGGACGCGTCGGTCTTCATCGCCGCGGTGTCCCCGCTCGAGGTCCACCACGCTCAGGCGCAGGCGCTGTACGGCACCCAGCCCGACCACACGCCCTTCGTGGTCCCAGCCATCTTTCCCCTCGAAGTCATCAGCGGGCTGGCCAGGCGAGGCGAGCCAGAAGCGCTCATCGACCACATCGACGCCTTGATCCACGGGCCGCGCTTCCACGCCGTCGCCGTGGATGCCGAGCTGCTCGACGTAGCCAACCAGGTCACGCGCCTCGCCCGCCTACGGGCCTACGACGCCCTCTACGTCGCGGTCGCCCTGGACCATGACGGTCCTCTGTTGACCCTCGACCAGGACCTGATCCGCAGAGTCCGCGCGGTGCTTCCCCAGGTCCACTTCCCGGCGACGGCATAGGTTCCAGCCCACGCCAGGAACTCCCATGACCGCCTCAGACGGCATCACGCCGATTCACATCGTCCTGGTCGAGGACAACGAAGCCGACATCGAGCTCACCCGCATCGCCTTCGAGCGCGGCCGCATCATGAACCGCATGACGGTGCTCAGCCACGGCCGCGAGGCCCTGGAGTGGTTCCAAGCGCTCTCCCGCGGCGAGCACAGCGACCGTCCGGACCTGGTGCTCCTGGACCTGAACCTGCCGGGGGTCAACGGCGACGAGATCCTGCGAGAGATGAAGGGCGACGCCGCCCTGGTCATGATCCCCGTGGTGGTCCTCACCACGTCCGAGGACGACGCCGACGTGGCCGCGGCCTACCGCGAGCACGCCAACGCCTTCATGACCAAGCCCGTGGACTACGACCGCTTCCTGAAGCTCGTGCGCGGCATCACCGACTACTGGTTCACCCTGGTCCGGCTGCCCGCAGAAGGCGGCGCCGGCAAGTGACCGACCAATCCAGTCACTACCTCCAGGCCGAGCTCGAGGCCCTGGTCCAGTCCAGCCCGGAGATCTTCCACTTCCTCCAGGCCGGCTCCCTGGACGGGATCTGGTACTGGGACCTGGAAGCGCCCGAGCACGAGTGGATGAGCGCCCGCTTCTGGGAGATCCTGGGCCGGGATCCGGCGTTGCGGGAGCACAAGGCCGCCGAGTGGCAGGACCTGATCCATCCAGACGACCTGGTCACGGCGACGGCCAATTTCCACCGGCACCTGGCCGACCCGGACCACGCCTACGACCAAGTCGTGCGGTACCGCCACCCCGACGGCTCCACGGTCTGGGTCCGCTGCCGGGGCATCGCCATCCGGGATGCCGAAGGGCGGCCCACCCGGATGCTCGGGGCGCACAACGACATCACGGCGCTCAAGCGCAGCGAGGCGCGCCTCTCAGAGCAGCTCGCAGCCCTGGCCAAGGCCCAAGAACAGGCCCGTCAGCGCGACCGGGATCTGGCGGAATTCGCGACCATCGCCTCCCACGATCTCCAGGCACCCCTGCGGGCCATCGCGTCCTTCCTGCAGCTCATCCAACAGGACCTGGGCCCGAACATGTCTCCCCAGCACGTGCGCTGGTTCGAGATCGTGGTCAATGCGGTCCACGAGGAAAAGGTCCTCATCGACGCCCTGCTCTCCTACAGCCGGGTCCAGAGCCACCTGCCCGCCTGGGAAGAGGTGGACCTGGACGCGGTGGTCGAGCGGGCACTCACCCAGCTGGCCGACCCCATCCAAGAGAGCGCCGCCCTGGTCCGAACGGCTCCCCTCGACCGGGTCTGGGGCGACGCGGAGATGCTGACCCTGGCGGTGCGGCATCTCATCGACAACGCCTTGAAATTCCGCGGCGCCGGTCCGCCGGTGATCGACATCCGCAGCGAGACCGTGGGAGGCCAGATCGCCTTTCACGTCAGCGACGACGGCATCGGCATCCAGGAAGCCGACCACGCCACCATCTTCAAGGCCTTTCGCCGACTGCACCGCAAGTCCGAGTACCCCGGCTCGGGCATCGGCCTGGCGGTGGTCTCGCGCATCGCCGACAGCCTTGGCGGCTGGGTCCAGGTGGACTCCACACCGGGCGCCGGATCCCGGTTCACGCTGATGCTCCCGGGTGCCCCGAGCTGACAGCGCCCCGACGGGGTCAGTCCACGTCCAGCGCTTCGTCGACCCGCCGCTTGAGCGCCCAGAACTCCCGGGTCAGCTCGGGCAGCCGACGCAGGGCGGCCGTCATGCGCCGGGCCTTGCGGATCGGCACGCCGGGGATGCCCCAGTAGACGCCGGTCTTGTTGTAGCCAGTGAGCGCGGCCTTGCCGCCCACCTGGACCCCGTCTTCCGCCACGGCGTGGTCCGAGATGGCGACCTGGCCGCCGGTGACCACGCCATCGCCGGTGGTGGCCGACCCGCCGAGCACCGTCTGGGCCGCAAACAGGTTGAAGCGGCCGACCGAACAGTTGTGGCCCACGTGCACCATGTTGTCGGTGCCGGTGCCCGAGCCGATGGTGGTCTCGGTCAGGAACGCCCGGTCCACGGCGTTCAGCGCACCGAGCTCGACGCCATCGTGGATGACGACCCGTCCGACCTGGGGGACCTTGACCGGGCCGTCGGGGGTGGGGTGGTAGCTGAAGCCGTCGGAGCCGATGACCGAGCCCGCATGCACGACACAGTCACCGCCGATCCAGGAGTTGTCGTAGACCGTGCAGTGGGGGTGGAGCACCGTGCCTTCGCCGATGCTGCAGCCCTGGCCGATCACCACGTGGGGGTGGATCACCGCGCCGTCGGCGACCGTGCTGCCAGCGCCGATCACCGCATAGGCGCCCACGAACACGTCCTGGCCCACGACGCCGTCGATGACCGCGGTCGGGTGGACACCCGGGGGCGGAGGATCGGCGACGATCGCTGCCTCGAGCACCCGGATGAAGGCCAGCTTGGGATCGTCGACCACGATGCAGGTCCGGCCGTCGACCGGGGCCTTGCATAGGACCACGCCGCCGTCGCCGGTGATCTCGTCCAGGGCGAAGCAGAGCTCGGTGGGCCCGGCCTGGTCCAGGGGCAACACCCCGGTCAGCGCGACGTCGGGCCCGTGGTGTGGGGCGCCAAGGAAGTCCGCGATCTCCTGGGAGGTCACGGGCTGAGCCGGTCGATGGTGCGCGGGAAGGGCACGGTCTCGCGGATGTGGCGGATGCCGCACATCCAGGTCACCAGCCGCTCCAGGCCCAGCCCGAAGCCGCCGTGGGGCACGGTGCCGTAGCGCCGCAGGTCCAGGAACCACTCGAAGTCGGACTGCTGGAGGCCGTGCTCGTCGATCTTGCGGACCAGGACGCCCAGGTCGTCCTCGCGCTCGCCACCCCCGATGACCTCGCCGTAGCCTTCGGGGGCCAGCAGGTCGACGCCCAGAGCCCGGGCCGGGTTGGTCGGGTCCTCCTTCATGTAGAAGGCCTTGACCGCGGTCGGGTAGCGGTGGCACAGGATCGGCCGGTCGTACTGCTCGGTCAGCGTGGTCTCGTGGGGGGAACCGAAGTCGTCCTCGGGGTCCACGGGCACACCGAGCTCGGCGAGCTGGGCACAGGCGTCGTCGTAGGAGATGCGGGGGAATGGCTTCTGGATGGCCTCGAGCTTGGAGATGTCGCGGCCCAGGGTCTCCAGGTGCTCCCGGCCGTCGCGCAGCACACGCCCGGCGATGAAGCAGACGAAGTCCTCGCACAGGTCCATGATGTCGTCGAGGGTGGCAAAGGCGATCTCGGGTTCCACCATCCAGAACTCGGTCAGGTGGCGGCGGGTCGCGCTCTTCTCGGCCCGAAAGGTCGGCCCGAAGCAGTAGGTCTTGCCAAAGGCCGTGGCGCCCGCCTCCTGGTAGAGCTGGCCGCTCTGGGACAGGTAGGCCTGCTTGCCGAAGTACTCGGTGGCGAAGAGCGTCGACGTGCCCTCGCAGGGGTTCGGCGTGAAGATCGGCGAGTCCAGCAGCAGGAAGTCCCGCTCGTCGAAGAAGTCCCGGATGGCCTTCACGCAGATGTGGCGGATCTTGAGGATCGCGTGGGGCCGCTTGGACCGCAGCCACAGGTGGCGGTGCTCGTGCAGGAAGTGGGGGCCGTGCTCCTTGGGCGTGATGGGGTAGCCCTGGGCGTCCTGGAGGATCTCCAGCTCGCCGACCTGGAGCTCGAAGCCCAGCTTGCTGCGGGTGTCGGCCCGCACCTGGCCGGTGACGCGCAGGGAGCTCTCCTGGCCCAGCTTGCGGGCCCGGGCGAACAGGTCTTCGTCCACCGCCTGCTTCTTGAGCACGCACTGGATGATGCCCGAGCCGTCCCGGAGCTGGAGGAATGCGATCTTTCCACTGCCCCGGCTGTTGTACAGCCAGCCCTGCAGCGTGACGGTCTGGCCTTCGAAGGCGGCGATCTCACCGACGGTCGTGATCGGAGCGGACACGGTCTCCTCCCGGGGAACGGCGGTCCCTATCCCGGGTACTCCGGCGGTCCAGCGCCGGGATCACGCTGTCGCACGGCTGTCGCGGGTGATACCCTGGTGTCGGCACCCCGGCTGGACCCCATGCGCGCCTTCCGCCGTCGACTCGGCCAGACCACCACCGAGTACCTGCTGACCATCAGCGTGGTGAGCATCGCCATCGTCGGCACAATGCTGTCGTTCGAGACGATCTTCGGCTCCAACATCGTCGGGTTGTCCGACCACCTGGCGTCCGAGGCCCTGACCACCACCGGCATCCAGCAGTAGCGCACACGCCGGGGCTCATTAGGCTGCTGACATGCGCCTGATCGGACTCCTGGGCCTCGCCGCCCTCGCCTCGTCTCCCGCGGCCCTGGCCGACGAGATCCCCCCCCCAGACGACGGCTGGCTCATCCAGGGCACCGCCTACACCGTGCTGGTCGAGAACCTGACCGGGCTGTGGGCGGAGATCCCACCCGTCGCGGTCGGCAGCACCAAAATGTGCAATGTGCGCTTCGTGATGCAGCCCGGCCGGCTCACCCAGATGAGCTTCGGCAAGTGCCTGGGGGGCCTGCAGGAGTCTATGGAGAGCTTCCTGCAGGGCATGTTCTTCTGGCCGGTCGACGGCGCCGACACCACCCAGCCCAACGGCGCCGGACTCAAGGTCACCCTGGCCCACAAGAGCTACGGCCTGGTCATTCGGCTCGAAGCCGAGCCCGGCACCCCCTTCCTCGAGGACATCGACGGCCAGCAGCTCAGCTTCAACGTCTGGGAGCCCGCCCACGCCCGCAAGGGGCCCCAGCCCGAGCCCTCGAAGAAGGCCGCCAAGCAGATCGGCGACGCCACCTGCACGCTGACGGCCGACGTGAGCGTCGACGGGTTCGGCTCGAACTGGCAGATCGTCGACTGCCCGGACGCCGCGCACAAGTCCGCCCTGAAGGCCGCTGGGGACTGGATCTTCGAGCCGCTGAAGCGCGACGCGGTGGCCTATGCGAGCACGGCGGAGCTGGTGTTCACGTACACGGCGCCGTAGCTCAGCTCGCGCCCAGCCCGTACAGGCCGATCTGCAGGTCGCCTTCCGTGGGATCGTTGCTCAGCACGTGCAGCACGTTCTCGTCGGTGGCGTAGTTCGCGCTGTCGTAGGACACGACGTCGGACTGGTAGCCGACCTCGACCTGGATCCCGTCGCCGGGCTGCAGGGTGCGCTCGCCGTTCCAGACCGCCCAGAAGTCCCCGCCGCTCTGGTCGTTGAACACGTAGACGTCGGTGACGGTCAGCGGCTCATCGCCGGTGTTCTCCAGGGAGAGCGTCTGGGTGTGCTCCCAGCCCAGCAGGCTCATGAAGTCGGACAGACCGGTCGTCTCGAGCCGCGGGGCGCAGATCTCGCAGGCCTCGACCGCGCTGCCCTCGACCGCCACCTGGTAGGTCGGGACCTCGGGGTGGTCGGTCACGAACTCGACCACGCCCCCGTGCTCGCCGGCCTCGTCGGGCTCGTACGCGATGAGGAAGTCGTGGGTGTCGTCGGGGTAGAGGGTCCACGGCAGCGCCTTGGGCCCCGTCCAGGGCCCGCTGGGCAGGTTGACCTCGAAGACCTCGACCGGCTCGGTGCCCACGTTGGACAGGGCGACCTCGAGCACCTGCTGCTCCCCGGCGACCAGCTCGCCGAAGTCGAGCCACTCGGTGTCCAGCTCCAGCGCCGGCTGAGGCTCCGGCTGGGCTTCCCGGGTGTCGTCGGTCGACCCATCGCTCGGGTCCTCGACCTCCTCCTGAGCGGGGTTGTCGGGCCGCTCCGGCTCTCCGTACACGGAGTCGTCGGGGGGCTCGACACAGGCGATCAAGACCAGGGAAGCAACGATCACGGCGACACCTTGTTCAGAGGCCGCGCGATCTACTGCCCCCACCGCCCCCCGGCAAGTGCCAGAGCCGTGACTACCAGTCGACGATGGCCGAGCCCCAGGTGAAGCCCGAGCCAAACGCCACCATCGCGACCTTCATGCCAGGCTTCAGCCGGCCGTCGCGCTCGGCTTCGGCCAGGAGCAGCGGGATGGTCGCCGCCGTGGTGTTGCCGTACTTCTGGATGTTGTTGACGGTCTTCTCCAGGGGCACGCCCAGGGTCTTGGCCACGTACTGGTTGATGCGCAGGTTGGCCTGGTGGAAGAAGAACAGGTCGATGTCGTCGGCCGTGATGCCCTGGTCCTGGCAGCCCTGGATCAGCGCCCAGCTCATGCGCTCGACGGCGTGCCGGAAGACCTGGCGGCCGTCCATGTGGGCGAACATGTCCTGGCGGCTCACCTGGCCCACCCCGTGGTCGTCGACCGGGATGAACGGCCGCCTGCCCATGTCCCAGACCTTCTGGCACAGGACGTCGGTGAAGCGGCCGTCGGAGCCCAGCCACCAGCCCCGGACCCCGCGGTCGTCGTCGGTGGCCGACACCACCACTGCACCGGCGCCGTCGCCGAAGAGCGACGCCACCGTGCGGCCCTCGGTGGTCAGGTCCAGCGCACCGGAGTGGAGCTCCGAGCCGACCAGCAGGATGTGCTTGCAAGCCCCGGACTCGATCATCGCCGTGGCCGTGCCCAGCCCGTACAGGAATCCCGAGCACTGGTTCCGGATGTCCATGGCCGGCACGAAGTGACCCGCCTCGGCCAGCCCCAGCTTGTCCATGAGCATGCAGCCCGAGCCAGGAAAGGCGTAGTCCGGCGACAGGGTCGCGTAGAGGATCATGTCCAGGTCGCTCGCTTCGATGCCCGCAGCCTCGATCGCCTGCTGGGCCGCTGGCAGGGCCAGGTCGGCGTTGCCCACACCGTCGGGCGCAAAGCACCGGGTCTCGATGCCCGTGCGCTTGATGATCCACTCGTTGTTGGTGTCGATGCCGTAGCGGCTGACCAGCTCGTCGTTGGTCACGATCTGGTCCGGCACGTGGGCGCCGGTGCCGGAGATGCAGGCGTTGGGCATCTGAAGTCCCCTCGGGTGCTGGTCGGCCCTCTATTGCGAGGGGTTCCACCCCGTCGACCCCGGCTATGCTGACGAACCCCGGAGCCAGACATGCCGACACTGCTGCTTCTTGCGCTCGGCTGCACGGAGTACGAGGTCGCCGCCAAGGACGACGCCGTGCCCGGCGACACGGCCGTGGACACCGCGACGACCCCCGCCGGCACCCCGGACCTGGCCGTGACCCCGGACGCGGTGAGCGAGATCGTCTGCGGCAGCACCACAGCGACCGTGACCCTTGCCAACGACGGCGACGCCGACCTGACCATCACAGACCTGTCCATCTCCGGCGACGGCTGGACCGTCGGCGCCATGGACACCCTGCCCTGGACCCTCGCCCCAGGCGACGAGAAGTCGCTGGTCGTGGTCGGAGAGCCCGGCACCGCCACCCTGACCGTCACCAGCGACGACCCGGACACGCCGACCTGGGACGTGCCCCTCGAGGCCACCCCGGACCAGATCCCCTGGGTGGTGATCTCTGCACCCACCGACGCCGAAGTCCTGGACAACGGGGTCGACGTGGACCTGGTCGCCGAGGTGGGGGACGACAAGGACCCTGTGACGGACCTGGTCGTCACCTGGACGTCGGACCTGGACGGGGACCTGGGGGTCGCCAGCGTCGACAAGACCGGCTTCTCCCACCTCACCTGGGCCGACACCCCGCGAACCCAAGGCGACCACGCGCTGACCGTGGCGGTCGAGGACTCCTGCGGCGGCACCAGCGGCGACGAGCTCGGGGTCTGCCAACAGGCCGGCTACGTGGTCGACGAGCTGGACCTCTCCGCTTGGCACTTCGAGGGCGAGGCCCACTGGGACACCGGCAACAACTGGCTCCAGCTGACCCCGCCGACCGGCAATGTGGTCGGCACCGCCTTCAAGACCGACGAAGTCGTCAGCGGCGACAACGTGGTGATCACCTTCCTGTTCTACATGGGCGAAGGCTCCGGGGCCGACGGCCTATCCCTGACCGTCATCGACAAGGACCGCCTGTCCACCTACCTGGGCGGCACAGGCTGCGGCATCGGCTACGGCGGCGACGCCAGCTGCACCGCGGGCCCCGGCCTGCCGGGCTGGACCCTGGAGATCGACAGCTACGACAACGGCACCGGGGTCGAGCCCACCCCCAACGACCACCTGGCGTTCACCTTCGACGGCGACGTGGACGGCTACGTGGCGTCGGCCGAGCTGCCCGAGATGGAGGACACGGGCTGGCACGAGATCTCGGTGATCGTGGCGGACCCCCAGCTCACGGTCGTGGTCGACGGCACCACCTACATCGACCAGGCCATCTCGGGCGGGAACCTGGCCTTCAACGGCTACGTGGGGTTCACCGCAGGCACCGGCGGCGCGACGAACCGCCACCTGATCGACTCCCTCGAGGTCACCGAGTACGTCTGCGAGGAGTGAGCTCGGGGCTCAGAGGGCGCGCAGATAAGCCGCCAGATCTTCGCGCTCGGCTTCGGTCAGGTCGCTGCTGCCCCCCATCTCGGGGCGCCGCAGCAGGGCTTCGAGCAGCTCGGAGCTGCCGTCGTGCAGGTACGGCGCCGTGGCGCCGACTCCGAGCAGGCTGGGGGTGTCGATGGCCGTGTCGCCGAACAGGGCGTGGCTCTCGAGATCGGTGTAGAGCGGGGCCGGGTGGCAGTCTGCGCAGGCCACGTCGTCGCGCTCGAACAGGGCCGCGCCGCGCATCACAGCTTCGGCGTCCTGGGCTGGGCGGGACACCGCGGGGGTCTGATCGATCCACAGCGCCAGGAATTCGGACTGGTAGACGCCCAGGCCGGAGCCGCCCATGCGGTTGTCGCTGGTCAACAGGGCCTCGTTGCCGACCGTCGGCACGTCGTCGGCCCAGGTGAACGGGGCCGTCTCGCTGACGTGGCCCGCAAGCGACGGTGTATTGCGCGGGCCGTTCTCGAGGGCCCAGGTCAGGCCGTCGGTGCGGCCCTCGAAGTGACAGGTCGAGCAGGACACGCCGGCCTGGTGGTCGACGATGTCGGAGTCGACCGACGTGTGGAACAGGTGCCGGCCTTCCTCGAGCCATGCGCCGAGGGTCTCCTGGGTGAGGGCGAATGAGGACTCGGCCTCGCGACCCAGGTGCACCCCGGTGCGCTGGTCGGTCAGGTCTTCCGTCCAGAGCTCAGGACGCAGCGGGGTGAGGTCGCGGCCGATCTGGCCGTGGGCGAACCCCAGCTCGGCGCTCACAAAGACCACGCTGGCCGTGCCGTCACCGGTGGGCAGGGTCAACGTGGGCTGAGTCCCGAACCAGCCCGACGCCTCGGCCGGGGTGGCAGAAGAGCCGCGGACCAACGCGGTCAGCGCGGCGGCCCCCTCGATGCTCGCCAGCAGCACGCCCCCGGAGGGCGTGTAGGCCGCTGCGCTCGGGTAGCTGCGCACGGTCATGCCCCGCCCGGTGCCCTGGCGATCGACGACGCTGATGAGGCTCAGAGCCTGGCCGTCACTGGGGGCGCCACCGAAGCCACGATCCACGTCCAGGGTCACCACCGCTGGAGAGAACACACCCCGGTGGGCCACGCTCGCTTCCTGGCTGACATAGGTCCCCGGGACGGCTTCGGTGCCGTCGCCGGGGTCGGTCAGGTCGTTGTCCACGTACAGCACGGGGACCGCCAGCTGGTCCATGCCCGGGCTGAGCGCCAGGTCCCCGGTCATGCGCGGCGTGAACGCCACCGGATCGTCGTCGCCTTCGCCCAGGTTCAGGGTCTCTGGCAGGTCGATGCCGACCACAGAGTCCGCGTCCAGGTCGATCCAGACCAGCTCGCGGCCCATCGCCGTGCCCACGTAGAGATCGCCCTGGGGGTGCAGGGCGACCCAGCGCGGCTGGTCGGGCACCGGCCAGCTTCGCAGCGACGCCATCTCTTTCCCGTCCCACTCCTGGACCTCGTCCTGGCCCGAGCACGCCAGGTAGAACAGGTCGCCGCCCTCGTTGGCTTCGATGCCGACCGGCTCCACGCAAGCCTCGTGAGTGCTGATCAGGCCCTGGGGGGCCACCAGGGCCACCGCGTCGCCGCCGCGCAAGGTGACGCCGAAGTGCTCGCCGATCCGAGTGATGCGGGCAGGACCCTCGCCCACCCAGAAGGTCCAGGTCTCCCAGGTCTCAACGTCGAAGACCGCGACCTGGTCCAGGGTCGGCAAGACCGCCAGCACGAAGGCGCCGTCCGACGTCGACGCGACCGTGCCGTGGCCGGTCTGGGCACGGAACACAGGGCTCGTGCCCAGGACGGAACTCTCGCCGGGGACTTCCCCGCAAGCCAGGAACAGGCTGATGCCGATCAACATGGTGGCGCTCTTGGAAGGGACCCTCGACCCGTGCCCAGAGTACACCGGGCTGGCGGCCCTCACGGGGCGAAGTGCTAGAGATCCCAGACGCCAGGTCGATCGAGGGGCACATCAAGTTAGGGTCACATCGACCATAACCGCGCATCCCTTCCACCGGTGACCCATGGCCCCCAGCCTCCTCGCGACCGACCCGGGACCGGGTGGGTGCGGTCTACAAGCTCACCCAGAGCGGCCCCCACCCCACGATGAAGTTCGGGGACGAGCCTGGGGCCGGCAAGGAGTCGGTGCCCGGGGAGCCGGTGCTGTGGCGGGCGTTCCGGCGCGGTCGCTGGCAGGGCGTGGTGGCGCAGGACGGCGAGGACCTGGACGCGGATCTGCTGCTCACCGGGCTGGGTCCTGACGACACGATGCGGGTGCAGTTCACCCCTGCCGAAGCCCGGGACTTCGCTCGGGCCCAGGGAGACCGGCCGGCGGCGTCGCCGGCGACCCAGGCCCTGGTCGACGACCTGACCGCCGCGCGGCGCCGCCACCTCCACAGGAACTGACCATGGGACTCGTGACGGCCGACGAGGTGGCGGAGTGACCGGGCCCTGGGGACGCCCTTCGGTGACCGTCGATCTGGTCATCTTCACCGTGCTCGAGGGGGAGCTCAAGGTCCTGCTCATCCGCCGGGGGGGAGAGCCCTGCAAGGGCATGCTGGCCCTGCCGGGCGGCTTCGTGGACGCCGGCAACGCCGGCCTGGCTCGGCCCCCTGGGGAGCCCGAGGACCAAGGCGAAGACGTGGAGGCGGCCGCGCTCCGGGAGCTGGGCGAGGAGACCGCGCTGGATGCCGCGCTGCTCCGCCGTCACCAGGTCCACCTGGAGCAGCTCTACACCTTTGGCCGGACTGGACGGGACCCGCGCACGCGGGTGATCACCGTCGCCTACTACGCCCTGGTCCCACCGGAGCTGGTGCCCCTGGTCCAGGCGGGAGACGACGCCGCCGAAGCCGACTGGTACACGGTCGCGACCGACGTGCCCTGGTCCAAGCTGGCCTTCGATCATGCGGACATCCTGTCGACCGGGTTGACCCGCATCCGGGGCAAGCTCGACCACGCCCCCATCGCCTTTGCCCTTGTGCCGAGTATCTTCACCGCGTCCGAGCTGCGCGCAGTGCACGAGGCCATTCGGCACCAGCGCATCGACGCGGCCAACTTTCGCCGTCGGCTCAACCGGATGCTCGAGGACGGACTGATCGTGCCGGTGCCAGAGAAGCGCCCACCGGGAGGCCGCGGGGGCCGGCCGGCGACCCAGTACAGGTTCCGGGCGGCGGGTCGGGATCCGGGGGGGGACCGGGGAGAGGGAAACCGGGGAGGGAAACCGGGGTCGGGAACCTTTTGTTAAGCATTAGCCTTGCGGGGATAGATCGCCATTTTGATTGGTTCTGACGCTGGGGCATGACTCTGGGTTCGGGTGTCGCATTGGGCTGCCTGGGGCCGGTCTCAGGTCGGGCCGCTCTGGGGGCGTGGGGGGCTGGGCGGCCCATGGAGACCTGGACAGGTGCGGGCCACGTGCGTGGGTTGGGCGAGGTCACCGGAGCAGCCGCCCCTCCAGCCGGGTCTCGACCGCACCGTCCCCGTTCCGGACCACCCGGTACCCGGCCTTGCCGGCCACCGAGCACACCACTTCGCTCAGCACCCCGTCCACGTAGTGCAGGGCTGCGGAGTCGTCGGCGGCCACTCCGTCGGGCAGCGTGCCGTCCGCGACCAGTCGCTGGAACACCGGCCGGCGGTCCCGCTCGCCGTCGTAGTGGGGCGCTGCGCTCCCCGGGAGCAGCCCTGCACAGCGCAGCGCGCCCAGCGTGCCCGGCACGGAGTCCGTCACCCCCCACTCATACCAACAGATCATGCCGGCGCTGACCCCCGCCAGCACGGCGCCCTCGCGGTGGCACTCGTCCAGGATCGAGACCAGGTCCCACTCCCGCCACAGGGCCAGCATGGAGCGGGTGTTGCCACCGCCCACGTAGACCACGTCCTGCTCCAGCATCCAGCCCCTCAGATTCGCCGTGGGCAGGCGGAAGAGATCGAGGTGGTTCGTCCGGCAGGACGACAGACCAAACGCCTGGTAGAACCTGTAGTTGTAGTCTTCTGAGCTCGCAGGGTTCAGGAAGCACACCCTCGGGTTCTCACGCCGCGCCAGCGACAGCATGAAGCGGTCCAGGCGGGTGTTGTCGGGCTCCATCGAGAAGCCCCCGCCGCCCATGGCGACGATGTGTCCGGTGGCCATGGCCGGAAGCTACCGCAGCGTGACCGGACCCTACACGCTCCAGGCGGTCGCCACCCTGGACGACGGCACCGTGAGCGCGGTGGAGTGAGCCGCCGCGACTACAAGAGCCCGGCAGGCACGATCTCGACTCCTCGAACATGGGGGGCCTGGTGTTCGGCCAAGCAGACAATGGCACCCGGTCCCCGCTCCAGGGCCAAGGAGTCGAGGGCGCGAAAGTGGCGGGACCAGGTGTCGCGTGGGGAGGCGCCGAGCTTGATCTCCACCGGATGAAGTCGCTGATCCATCGTGAGCAACAGGTCGATCTCCCGACCGTCGCGGTCACGGTAGAACCAAAGAGGGGCCTCCCGCAGGCGGTGCCACCAGCTTCGCAAGATCTCACCGATCACCCAGGTCTCGAAGATCGCGCCGGACATGGCACCCGTGGCGAGCGTGGCTGGACTGGTCCAATTCGTGAGCCACGAACACAGCCCAGTATCGAGGAAGTACAGCACCGGGCGTCGCGTCAGCCGCTTGGTCAGGTTGCTGTGCCACGGTCGAAGGAGCAGGACCTGGTAGCTGGCTTCCAGGATGCTCATCCAGGACCGGGCAGTTGGCACCGAGACGCCTGCAGCCCGGGCCAGGTTGGACAGGTTCAAGACCTGACCTGTGCGTGCGGCGGCCGCCCTCAGAAACCGCAAGAAGGTCTCCAGGTCACCGACCTGGGTCAGGTCCCGCACATCCCGCTCGAGGTAGGTCTGGACGTAGGACGCGTAGTACAGATCCGGCCGGGTCACGGCACCGGTCGCCAGGACCGGCATGCTCCCGGTCCAGATCGTCTCGAACACCGACGCCAGATCCAGGGCCACGCCCGACGCCGAACGCCGAGTCAGCTCCTCGGGGGTCGGCATGAACGGCCCCACCGCTCCGTCGCGGCCATCTCGCTCTCGAAGGGAGAATCCAAGCATCTGGACCACCGCGACCCGCCCAGCCATCGTCTCGGCGACGTTCTGCATCATGCGGAACTGCTGGGAGCCGGTGAGCCAGAAGTCCCCAGCTGCGGGCTGTCGGTCCACGAGCATCTTGATGTGGGGGAACAGCTCGGGGGCGTACTGGACCTCGTCGATCAGGACAGGGGGCTTGAAGCGCTGAAGGAAGAGCGCCGGGTCTGTGCGTGCAAGTGCGCGCAGCCCCGGATCGTCCAAGGTGACATAGGCCCTGCGGTCGTCCGAGAGGTGCCGCAGGACCGTGGTCTTGCCGACCTGGCGAGGTCCGGTGAGCAACAAGACCGGAAACTGAGAAGACGCCGACCGCCAGTGCTGCTCCAGCGTCCGTGTTCGGTAGTCGCCACTCATCGGCAGATCTTAACTCAGATCTTAAAACTGCCGAAGTGCCTTTTGTCCGCCAGACCCGAACAATGACCTTCGGATCTTCCCGCTCCGCCGCTCCAGACTCCTGGCCTATCTTGGAGACAGGACAGGGCCGAGGACCGGATCATGATCACGCTCTCCCTGCTCGCCTGTGGCCTCCCCGGCGCGGTCGAGCCCGCGCTTCCCTTTGGAGGGGCGGTCTCCTTCGACGACGCCCAGGACCTGGCCATCCAGGACTCGGCGGTGCTCTACAGCGCCGGAGACCTGGACGGCGTGCCTGGACAGGAGCTGGTCCTGACGGTCGACGGCGCACTCCACCTCTTCGGCTGGCACGGGGGCCTGGCCCGGTTGCTGCCCGACGCCGACCTGGACGCCCGACTGGCCCCCCTGGCCCAGGACGCCCTGGGCACGGCACCCGGCGACCTGGACGTCTACGGGGCCGAGCTCGCAGACCTGGACGGCGACGGGTTCGCAGACTTGGTCGTGTCCCTTCGGCCCAGCGCGTCTCCCGGCACGCCCGTCATCGCAGCCCTGCACGGCCCGGCTCTGGACAGCGGCCAGGTCCTGCGCCGCGCCGGGGACCACTGGGAGCCGACCCGCACGATCGCCGACCTGGACGGAGACGGCGCGGTCGAGCTCTTGCACTTCGACGGCCCCGTCCAGGACATCCAGTGGAGCGGCGGCGCCCGCCAGCGCTTCCAGACCGAGCACAGCCAGATCCATCCGGCCGTCGGCGCCAGCGACGTGGACGGCGACGGCTTCGCCGAGCTCGTGGTCGTGCACAACCAGGGCTATGGCTTCACCGGAGAGACGGTCTACTCGGGCGAGCCCGCGGCGCTGGACACCCTGGGGTACCAGGAGTCCGGCTACGCGGGCCGGGTGGGCATCGGGCCCCACGACGTCCTGGTCTCCACGGACGAGGGCCTCTCACGGCTGACGGGACCGGGCACCTGGGAGGCCGAGGTGGCGGTCGACGCCAGCCACCCGCGGGCCGTGTTCGGCGACTTCAACGGCGACCGGCGGCTGGACGCCCTGGTCGAGACCGCCGACCGCAGCGACCTGTACACCGGCCGGGCCCAGGGGCTCCGCGTGCAGGACGGGGCCATGCCGGCGGTGGGGGAGCGCCACGAACTGGCCGCAGACGTGGACGGCGACGGCCGCGATGACCTGGTCCAGATCGTGGGGTGGTCCGAGCCATCGATCCGGGTCTGGCGCTCGGAATAGTCCGCGGGACTAGTCGGTGCTCGTCACGTGCAGCTCGACCCGGTTGTTCGCCGCGCGACCATCCGGCGTCCGGTTGGTGTCGACGGGACGCTCGCTGCCCAGGCCCTTGACCACCATGCGGGCGGTCTGGATTCCCTGCTCCATGAGCGCGTCGCGCACGGTCTCGGCCATGTTCTGGCTGCGGATCTGCAGGGCCGTCTCCTCGCCCGCGTTGTCCGTGTGGCCCTCGATGCGCAGGGTCATGTCGGGCTGGTCGAAGAGCAGCTGGGCGATCTCCTCGATGATGGCTTCGCCGTCGAGGGTCAGCCGGGTGCCGCCGGCTTCGAACTCCAGCCGGCCCTGGGTCACCATCACCTGGCCGTACTGGACCTTGACCCGCTCCAGGCGGGTGTCGGGGCAGCCGTCCTCGTCCATGTAGCCGTTGGGGCTCTCGGCCTCGATGGGGCACTTGTCGTCGTCGTCGACGATGCCGTCGCCGTCGGTGTCGATGGAGGGGCAGCCATCGCCGGTGCCGGCCTGGGTCGGGCAGGGATCGACCACGTCCAGGAAACCGTCCTGGTCGTTGTCCGGGTCGGGGCAGCCGTCCAGGTCCTCGAAGCCGTCAGGATCCTCGCCCTCGACCGGGCACTTGTCGACCACGTCCACGATGCCGTCGGCGTCGTTGTCCGGGTCTGGGCAGCCGTCGCCGTCCTGGAAGCCGTCGATGTCCTCCATGGCCTGGGGGCAGTCGTCGTCGGCGTTGTGCACGCCGTCGCCGTCGCCGTCTGTGGCCGTGGGGGCGCCGGTGGGCACCACCAACAGGTCGTCGTTGTCGTCGATCAGGCCGACCGGGGACAGGACCACGTCTTCCTCGGGGCAGCCGTCGTCGTCGGCCACGCCGTCCAGGTCCTCTGGCGCGGTGGGGCACGCGTCGGCGATGTCCGGGATCCCGTCGCCATCGCGGTCCTCGGCGCTGCAGCCCGCTGAGCCCTCGACGGCGGCGGCCACGTGCACCAGGGCCACGTCGAGGTGCTCTCGGGCCCGCCGTGCATTGGCCTGGCGGAACTCGAGCTCTGCAAAGCTGTTGTGGGCTTCGGCCAGGGCCAGGTCGCGGGGCATGCAGATCCGGGCGCCCGCCTCGTGGGCACGGGTCAGCTCGGCGCTCAGCCGCTGGTGGTCCCGCTGCAGCGCCTCGGTGGGCACGCACGCCGAGCCGCCCAGGAACAGGATCAGTCCGAGTCCGACCATCTCAGTCGACGTCCTCGTCGTCGATGTCGTCGGGCTCGGGGCTCTCGTCCAGCCCGAATTCCGCCTGGTCGATGGCCTTGCGCGCGAGCGCAAGGGCTTCGGCCGCCAGGGCCTCGGCAGCGCCGTAGGACGAGTTGGCCCACTCCTCGCGGGCCTTGCGCCGGTAGGCGTCGGCCAGGGCGTACTCGTAGGGGGCTTCGCTGGCCGCCCGAGCCGCGTCGGCCTCGCGCATGGCCTGCTCGGCCTGGACCAGCACCGCGCCGGACTTGGCGGCGGTGCAGCCGGGCTGGGCGACGAGGAGGATCGCTGTGAACAGAGGGAGCACTTGGGATGGAATCCAACCCCCATCGACGCCTGCTGTCAAGCGGGCCCGTGGGTTCCTACTCGGCACCCGGGGCCTTCTCGACGTGGACCACGTCCCCTCCGGGCGGCGCGACCTGCTCGTGGCTGACCTCGCCTGGCGCCGGCACGTCCTGGTGTGGCACAGCCTCTGGGGCCGGGACGTCTTCGTGCTGCTGCTCGCTGTGCTGTTGTTCGCCCCCGGGCGGGGGCACCGCCTGGTGCGCATCTCCGCCCTCCGGCGCCACCTCCACGTGCTCGGCGGCTTGCTTGGGGGCCACGGGGGGCGGGGGGCCATCGTAGGCCTTGAGGAACGGGGCCAGGTCGAACACCGCCATGTAGTACCGGCTGGGCCGCTCCAGGTCGGGCAGCTGGACCTCGTGGCTGGACCAGGGAATGTAGACCGGCCCATCGGGCACGTCGTATGGGTTGCCCGGGTAGTCGAACCACTCGTGCTCGATGACCTGGTCCGGCTCGATCCCTAGGCGCCGGGTCAGCTTGCGCACCACGTCCTGGTAGAGCGCTGCACCCTGGAGGGCGTCGACCAGGTAGTAGCCGCGCTCGTGGACCACCAGGTAGCGGTAGTTTCCGGCGAGCATCAGCCAGGCCAGCGCCACGTCGTCGACCTCGTCCGGATCGACCTCCTGGGGGCCGCGACTGAGCCGAAGCAACATGCCCGCGGCCTGGCCGCCCACCGTGTGCTGCTCGGCCAGGTAGCGCAGCCTGGCGCCGTCGGGTCCACCGCCCTCGTCGCGAAACGCCGGGGGGATGGCCGGCGGTGTGGCCCACGACCGGTAGACCTTCCAGTGGTGGTGCACCTGGTACAGGGTCAACAGGTCCTGCTGCTGCTCCAGGGGCAGCTCCACCAGCCCCGACGGCTCGCTGGGGTCCAGCTCCTGGTAGAAGTCCGGCACGTCCATGGCCGAGACGCTGACCGCCGCGCGCCACAGGTTGGGCTGGAAGCTGCCCTCGGCGACCGGGCCCACGTCGAAGCGATAGGACACCTGGGCCACGGTCGCGACCATCGCCACACCGCAGATCAAGCGCTTGGGCCAGGTGCCAAACCGGGGGTGCGCAGGGATCCGCCCCAGCCCCAGAGCCACAAGCGGCACCGCGGCAGCGACCACGAGAGCGCCCATCCGGTAAGGCGCGAACATGCGGCTCATGCCCGGGACCCACTGGAACATCCAGGTGTAGGGCAGCCGGACCACGGACTCGCCCAGCAGCACGACCTCGGCGCTGTCCTGGATGGCGCCCCACTTGAGGAAGGGCCCACAGGTGCCCAGGTAGAAGACCCCGAACACCACCAGCCAGAACCGGGCCCGCCGCCAGCTCCCGACCCCGGCGAACAGCGCCGGCAGCACCCCACCCAGGAACACGACCAGGGGCAGGGACCGGTAGTAGGTCGGGTTGAACAGGTAGTCCGCCGACCACGACGAGATGATCGTCCGGTTCAGGGACGACAGCACGTTCTCCTCGTAGGACGAGGGCCGAAGGGGCGCGTCGCGGATGACCTCGTACTCGGGGAACGGCAGGAAGAACGAGAGCTCTGGCAGGGCCTGGGCACCCCCCACACGCTCGTTGCTCCCGATGCCCAGCACGTAGGGCAAGGCGAAGAACCCGGCGACCACGACCGTCGTGACCAGGAGCGTGCTCAACCAGGGCAGCAGGCGTCGCCAGTGGATGATGAAGCGGCGGGACCAGGCGTGGTCCAGCAGCCAGAGCCCCAGGAACATGCCCGCGAACAACCCGTAGAACCAGTAGAAAGCGCCACAGAGGGCCAGACAGAGCCCCGCGAGTGCCCCCGAGCGCTTGGTCTCCAGGTGCGCCGCCCGGTCCAGCAACACCGGGAACAACAGCACCCACCACAGCAGCACCTGACGCAGGCCCGAGCCGTACAGGTCCTGGATGTTCAGGGGGTTGATCACCGCCACCAGGCCCGCCGCCAAGGCCACGGCGCGGCTTCCGACGAAGTGCCGGGCGAGCGCGTACCCGCACAGCCCGTCGACCACCAGGATCAGGAGCACCTTGACGTTGTAGTGGGCTGGCAGGTCTAGGAAGGTCTGCAGCGGGTAGCTGAGCAGCAGGACGTCCAGGATGTTCCCGGTCTCGGGAAAGCGGCCCAGGGACAGGAAGGTCAGCACCCGCTCCCACAGGCCCAGCTCGCTGTGGCCCAGGGCGTCGACCTCCTGGAAGTGCCACCAGTAGCGCCAGATCCAGCCGCCGAGCTCGCCGGAGCCGATGATCACCTCGTCGAGGTGGAGCAGCGCTGGCCACGTGAGGGCTGCGGCGCCGGCCAGCATCACCGGCAGGGCGATCGCGAGCTCGACCAGCGCACTCAGGCGCCTGCGACGTCGTTCCTGGGCGGTCGACACCGTGCGCTACCGGGCCAGCTCGTAGAGGGCGATGCGCTCGTCGGGGTAGCGGCGAGGCGGGCCGATCACCGCCGAGAGCACGGTCTCGACCATCTCGGCCTTGGGCGCGGGCAGCAGAGACTCGTGCACGACCAGGTAGCGGTACCCCATCGCCTGCAACAAGTTGGCTCCGGCGACCAGGTCGGCCTCTGGCAGGAGTCTGGGCAGGGAGATGATCCGCCCGGACTCCAGGTAGACCAGGAACCGGGTCAAGCGGTTCATCCGAAGACTGCGAGGCAGCGGCTCGTTGAGCCCATAGGGCGTCGGGAGGCCGTGCTCGGTCTGGTAGTAGGTGTAGACCGCTCGCTCCAGGTTGGGCACCGTGATCGGCAGGTCCAGCACCGCACCGTCGGTCTCGAGCTCAGCGTAGACCGTGGGCACCGCCGCTTCGGAGCGGGGCAAGGGCCAGACCGCGGGCGAGCCCAGCAGGACCTCGGCCAGGACCGCGCTGCACAGCACCAGGCCTCCCGCCAGCCGCCCTGGACGGTGCAGTCCGCGTAGCAGCAGGCGGGCGCCGTGGCCTGCCAGGATGCCAAGCGCCAGGGTGGCCGGCACCACGAAGCGGAAGGGGTGGGAGATGCGGTCGAACAGGGGGAAGGCCTTGAAGAACGGCAGGAAGGGCAGCGGGATCAGGCGTCCGTTCAGGCGCAGGTACTCCCCGTCCAGGTGCAGGTAGGGCCCCATCGAGAAGACCAGGAACACGGCGAAGACCCAGGCCCACAGGCCAAGCTCCCGCCGCCGGCGCCGCAGCACGATGCCCAGCAGCGCCAGTCCGATCGCCACCCAGCCCAGGTAGACCACGATCAGCAGGTCCTCGCCGTAGAGCGCCTTGAGATCGGGGCTGTAGAAGTCTCCCGGCGTCAGGTAGCACCGGATGTCCGTCATGTTGTGGCGGAGCAGGCTCTCCCAGACGAATTGCGGGTCCCGGGAGACCATCGCGTCGGGGGCGTCCAAGGTGCGGGACAGCTGGTTCAGGACCGGCATGACCATCGCCACTGTGACCGCCGCGCCGCCGATGGCGTAGGCAAAGAACGGCTTCCAGCGCACCCGCCGGGGCTCCCGCACCAGGCGGTGGATCACCACCAGGACCGTGAGCACGATGGCGAACAGACCGTAGTAGAAGTTGGCCAGGGCGCACAGCCCCATCGCCAGCCCCAACACGATGCCGTTGCGCAGCCGCGGCCGCTCCAACAGCCGCAGGAGCGCCAGCACATAGAGGGGGATCCAGCCGGCGTTGATGGTCTCGGTGATGCCGTTGTAGGTCTGGGCCAACAGGTGGGCCGAGCTGCCGTAGATCACGGCGGCGACCGCGGCCCCCACCTGGTCCCGGAGCACGTGCCACGCCAGGCACCAGGCGCCGAAGGCCGTCCACGCCAGGCTGGCCATCACCAGCACATTGTACGTGGCGGCCAGGCTCAAGAACCCCTGCAGGATCACGCTCAGCACGGCGTTGTAGCCGTCGATGAAGAACAGCGTGCCGCCCTCGGGGTAGTTCAGCAGGCGGGTGTGACTGGGCAGGCCACCGGCGTTGGCCACCGAGTCGCTGAACCACCAGAAGCCCCACGCGTGGTTCCAGGTGTCGTTGCCCGGGTGCCCCACCAACCCACCCGATGGATCGAGCACGGCGGGCCACGTCAGCAACACAGCCAGCAGCCAGGATCCGAGCAGCGCAAGGACCGGCGGGAGCCACACGGATCGCGGGATGCGCTCAGCCATTCCCCCGAGCTTAGCGGGCGCGTCGTTGACCCCATGGGCACCGGATGCCAGGATCCCCGCGATGCCGGCGCCCACGATCAGCCTGCTGCTGTTGCTCCAGCTCGGCTGCGTGACGGAGCCGGAGCCCCTGCCCACCGCACTCCAGGTCTCGGGCGCCGACGGGCGCATGGACCGGGCCGTGCACCCGCCGCTCTACCAGCTCCTCTACGACTACAGCTTCCTGCCCCAGGTGCAGCACAAGCAACAGCGCGTGCGCCTGTTGATCTGGCTGCGCCACATGCGGCTGAGCGAGTGGCAGCTCGAGTACCTCAAGGAGCTGGCGGCCAAGGTCTCGGCCGAGCGGGCCCGCATCGACGCCGCCCAGGCGGCGGTGGTCCAGGCCTACGAGCCCAAGGTCGGTCGGGTCTACGACACCCTGTGGGAGCAGCTCCAGGGCGGCGCCGAGCTCGACGCCCCCCAGGTCGAAGAGGCCGCGGGCGCCCTGATCGGCGCACGCCTCCAGCACGCCCGCGAGAAAGAGCTGCTGGAGCTCCGCGTCCAGGGCGTCCGCGCTGTCCAGGAGCTCGAGCGGGACTGGCTCAACTCCCTGGACCCCCGCCAGGAAGCGGTGATGGTCGACGCCATCTTCCTGTTGCGCCACCGGCTGGATCCCTACGCCAACCCCGGCGACTTCCGGCAGCTGGTGGGCAGCATCTACGTGGCCGGCGAGTGGGGCACCCTGACCCGGGGCTCCTACGACCCCGAGAGCGACCACCTGAACATCGGCGGGCTCTGGTCCGAGGTCGCCATGCGGGACTACGACGGACCGGTCTTCAACGACGCCCGCCGGGAGATCCTGCTGTACATGGTGCTCCTGGAGCCCGCCCTGGCCGAGGCGGTCGACGCTGCGCTGGTGGCCCTCGAGCGTCAAGGCGACCTGGACGACCTGATCGGGAACGGCGGCAACGGGGCACCGTGAGTCCGCCTGTCCTGAGCGGGCGGGGCCTGGGCTGGGAGGCGCCGACGGGCCGGGTGATCCTGGAGGACGTCGACGTGGAGGTGCCCCAGGGGCGCACCGGCCTGGTGGGCCGGAACGGGGCCGGCAAGACCGTGCTGCTGCGACTGCTGGCCGGGGAGCTGACGCCGACCCGAGGACAGGTGGTGCGCCAGGGCACCCTGGCGTGGCTGCCCCAGGGCCGCGGACTCGCGCCGACGGGCACCGTCGCGGACGGGCTGGGCATCGCCGACAAGCTCGCCGCCCTGGCCCAGCTCGATGCGGGGACCTACAGCGACGCGCTGCTGCGCCAGGTGGGAGACGACTGGGACCTGGCAGCCCAGAGCCGCGCCCTGCTCGAACGGCTGGGGCTGGCGTGGCTCTCCCTGGACACGCCCAGCGAGACCCTGAGCGGCGGGGAGCAGACCCGGGTGGCGCTGGCCGCATGCCTGCTCGCCCGGCCAGACTTCCTGCTCCTGGACGAGCCCACCAACCACCTGGACCAGGCCGCCCGGGGCCGCCTGTACGAGGTCCTGACCGACTGGCGCGGCGGGCTGGTGGTGGTGAGCCACGATCGGGGCTTGTTGCGCTGCATGGACGGCATCCAGGAGCTCGGTCCACTGGGCATCCGCGTCTACGGGGTCGGCTACGACGCCTACCAGGCCCAGCGGGAGACAGAGCGGCGGGCCGCCGTGAGGACCCACGAGGCGGCGCAGCTGGCCCACAAGCGAGCCGGCCAGCGGACCCGGGAACAGGCCGAGCGCCAGGCCCGCAAGAACGCCGCGGGCAAGCGGGCTCGCGGCACGGGCAGCCAGCCCAAGATCCTGCTGAACAAGTGGAAGGAACAGGCCGAGACCACCAGTGCCAAGGGCGCCCGCAATGCCGAAGCAGCCCTGGAAGCCACCGCCCAGCGGGTCCAGGACACCCAGGCCGAGGCCCGACAGGCGCGGGGCGTCGTGCTCACGCTCCCAGCGACGCGGGTGGCCACCGGCCAGCGCGTGGTCGAGGCCAGCGACGCGGGCTGGGTGAGCCCCGACGGGCGCTTCGGGCTGGAGGGGGTCGACGTCGACCTGCGCGGTCCGGTGAGGGTGGCGCTGATCGGCCCCAACGGCAGCGGCAAGACCACCCTGGTCCGCTTGCTCCAGGGGGGCCTGGTGCCCACGACGGGGGTGGTCCAGCGGGGTCCCCTGCGCTGGGCGACCCTGGACCAGCACGCCACCGGGCTGGACCCGGAGCTGACCCTGCTCCAAGCGGCCCGCGCCGCAGCGCCCGGCGTGCCCCAGGCCGACGTGCGCTGGATGCTCGACCGCTTCCTGTTCACGCGCCACGACGTCGACCGTCCGGTGCGGGTGCTCAGCGGTGGTGAGCGGATGCGGGCGGTGCTCGCGTCCCTGCTGGTCGGGGACCAGGCCCCCCAGGTGCTGGTGCTGGACGAGCCGACCAACAACCTGGACCTGGACACGCTGGGGCGGCTGGTCCAGGCGCTCAAGGCCTATGAGGGGGCGCTGATCGTCATCAGCCACGACCTGGACTTCCTGGCCGAGGTGGGGGTGGGTCAGAGACTCCAGCTGGTGCGGCAGGGGGACCGGGCGACGGTGGTGGCTGAGTGAGCTTCAGTCGCCAAGCCGGTCGAGCCGGAACGCGCACAGATAGCTGTCCGCACCGTCCTGCCCGACCAGGTCACAGGGGCCGTTCAGATCGTCTTCCTCGACCTGGAGCCTCGCGTCGAAGTCGAAGGTCTGGTCGAAGCTGTCGGTCCAGGTGCCGCTGAGCTGCACGGCGGACGTGCGGCGTCGCCCCACGAAGGTGCCAGTGAAGAACTCGGGCACGGGGTCCCCGCCGTCGTATTCCAGCGTGCAGGCGCCCTCGACCCTGCGCAGCGGATCCTCGGTCAAGGTGCAGGTGGCGTCGTAGGGGAACGGGTACCAGGACGTCTCGATCTCGATCTCGCCTGTCCACCTGCCTTCGACCACGCGGGTCGAGACGTAGGGCCAGCACGCAGCCGTGCTGCAGGCCAGCACCACGATGGTCAGCCGCTTCATCCCCTCCGAGCCTTGCGACGGGCCACCAACGCCGCCGTGGCAAAGGTCGTGGACATCGCAGCGAGCCCCAGGGAGCTGACCCACAGGCCGTTGGTGGTCCACCGAAGCTCGTCCGTCTGCCAGTAGTCCCACTGGATCCGGCTGTAGGCCGCACCGGCCCACGTGGCGGCGCCGAGCCCCCCTGCGACCACTGAGACGACCGCGAAGCGTCGGGGCCGCCGGGCGCTCCTGACCTGGGTGTCGTAGTCCAGGACCGCCTCGAGCGTCTCCTGACGGGCCCAGGCCGGCTCCGACGCCTCAGGGTCGACTCTGCCGGCCATGCGCAGCGTCGTCAACGAAGGCGCGGGCTCCAGGGCGCCGACCACCATGGGCCCCTGGCCGATGCGACCCGTCATCTGAGGGTGCTGTCCGCCCAGGTCCAGGGCCATGAAGGCCTCAGAGACCCAGGTGCCGGCCTCGGCGAGGGTGACTGCGCCGTCGGGGTCGTCCCCGCCCGCGCCGTCGGCCCAGCCGCGCAGGGCCCCGATCGCCAGGTAGGTGAAGGCCCCGTGCCGCACGCCGGGCAGCGGCCCCGCCACCTCGCTGGGCTGGGTCGCCGACCACAGGACCACACCCGGTGGTGCAGCCAGGGCGTGATCGGGAACCATCGAGCGACTGTCGGGCAGCAAGGCGTCGCCGGTCCGGCTCAGGCCGTTGTAGCAAGTGTCCAAGACGGCCACGACCGGACCCGCCACCGCGAGGGACTCCACGAGACCCTCCAGGGACACCCCCCGCGTACGGAAGCTGGCCTGATCGTGCCGGACGTCGTCGCCGAGCAGCATCCGGGAGCGGCCATCCGCCATCGCGATGCCGTGACCCGCGAAGTAGAGCCAGAAGACCCCTTCGGCTTGCCGCTGGGAACGGAGCGTGGACGCAGCCTGCAGGACCATCTCCCGGTTGGCGCCGGCATCGAGCAGGACCACGTTCTCCGGTGACAGACCGCGGGTGTGGACCAGGAAGGTGTAGAAGGCTCGGGCGTCCCGCGAGGCGAAGGGGACGTCCGGTACGAAGGCGTAGTCCTGCACGCCCACGACCAGGGCCACGTCCGCGGGCCGGTCGGTGTCGGTCTTGAGGGGGAGCAGCAGGTCCGGCGGGGGCTCGGGTTCGGCGGCCAGCGCCGGGCCACCGAGGGTCCCGAACAGCAGAGTCAAGAGGACTGGAGAGCCGAGACTCATGCTGCCAAGCTACATCACGGAGAATTCCCTGTTCTCGCGGGGCACGAGCCACGAGCCACGAGCCACGAGTCACTCCCCCCCGACCCACCCCCGCTCCACCACACTCAGCTCCCCACCCACCGCTTCACAAGCCCGAAGCAACTTGGCCGCCTGCTCCCCTTCCCCCAGGGCGTGGGCATGGAGCCTCGCCGCATCACACACCAACAGCGGGTGCTCCCCCGGCGCCTCGACCGCCGGCGCCAGCAGCTCCCGTGCGGCCCCGAGCGCCCCCTGGGCCACCCGGAGTCGCGCCAGCTCCCGGCGGGCCTCTTCGTCGGCCGGGTCCAGGCGCAGGGTCTCCTCCCAGGCCAGCGCTGCCTGGGGCAGATCTCCCAGCCGCCGCAGCACCACACCGTGGTCGAACGCCGGCCCGGCCTGGTCCGGGTGGGCGGCCCGGGCCGCCGCGATGCGCACTGCCAAGGCCTGATCGGCGACACGCTGGGCACGACGGGCCTCCAGCTCCTGGGCCGTGTCTGGCCGCGTCTCGGCCTGGGCCGCCAGTACCGCGTCCCCATCGGACACCCGGCCCAGCTGGTCCAACAGATCCACCTGGAGCGCCACGATCACCGGCGTGGCCCCCCAGGCCTGGGCCAGCTCCTGGACCCGCGCCAGGGCCCCGGCCGGGGTCAGCTCGGGTGCGCTGCCCTGGTTCAGCCGGATCAGGTCCAGCGCGTCCTTGGGGTCCGGCGCGTCCCCTGCCATCACCGGCGCCGCCTCGAGGTAGCCCAGGGCCTCGAGCCGGGCGAGCTCCTCGGACTCCGGCGTTGCCCCCAGGCTCGGCGGTGGCCACGCCCTGGGGTGTCGGGCAAACAGGCCGTCGGCGCGGTCCTCCTGGGTCGGGTCGTAGCGGTCCACGAGCTGGTCCCGATCGGCGGCGGCGTACCACTCCCGGCGTGGCAGCTCGAACCACGTGTCCCCGCCCTCGTCCACGACCCCGAACACTGGGGCCGTGCCGTACTCCAGCGCCCCCGAGACCGCCTCGAAGGCCAGCTCGCGAGGTGGAACAGGCGCCCCAGAGGACAAGCTCGACACCAGGGATCGACCCTGGCCTGGCAGGGCCGGCAGACCAGCCAGCTCGGCCAGGGTGGGCGCCAGGTCGACCAGCGACGCCGGCCCACCCACGGTCTGACCCTTCGCCGTCGGCGCCACCTGCTCCCCCACCCGGATCACCAGCGGGATGCGCACGGTGCTGTCGTAGGCGAAGAACCCATGGGTGCTCTCGCCGTGCTCCCCCAGCCCCTCGCCGTGGTCCGAAGTCACCACGACCACGGACCGCTCCTGGCGCCCGGACGACGCCCACGCGGCGAGCAGCCGACCGGTCTGCTGGTCGGTCCACGCGATCTCGCCGTCGTAGGGCCGACTCTCGAACCCTGGCAGCGGGCTCTGCCACGGCCGGTGGGGGTCGAACAGGTGCACCCACAGCACCACCGGCTCACGCGGCGGCACCTGGGCCAGCCAGCCCATCGCGGCGTCGACGGTGGCGTCGGCCCGCCGCTCGGCGAAGTACCGGCTGTCCGCCGCGGTCCCGACCGCGTCGTCGTAGACCTGAAAGCCCTGGGCGAGCCCATAGCGCCGGGCGAGCACGGCTGCCGAGACGAAGGCCCCCGTGCGCCAGCCGGCCTGGGCGGCCTGCTCGGGCCACGTGGTCAGCCCCTCGTCCAAGGTGAACCAGCCGTTGCTGCGGGCGCCGTGGTTGGGAGGCTGCAGGCCGGTCAGGAGCGAGGCGTGGGCCGGCAGCGTGAGCGGGGCGGTGGTGCGGGCGTCGGCGAACACCGTGCCCTCGGCTGCGAGGGTGGCCCAGGTGGGGGTCACGGCGGGGTCACCGACACGGTCCGCCCGCACCGTGTCCCAGGTCACGACCAGGATCGATGGCGGGGGCGGGTCTGCCGTGCAGGCGACGCCGACGGCCAGCAGGAGCAGTGGCGCACGGAGGGCCATGCCCCGGGTGTGCTGGCGCCAGGCGGGACGGGTCAAGGCGCAAGACTACTCGATGTCCTGAGCGGCCCCGGGCGCCAGAGGTCCAGGGCCGGGATCCCCAAGGGCCCACGCCACAATGCGGCCAGGCCGCACTCCGAGGACTTCGAGGCCCGAGCCGCCCGCCGCCGCGCCAGCTTCTCCGGTGGCGTCTTCCACACCCACGAGGCTTGCCAGGACTTCAACAGAAGCTTCTGGCGTGAACAGGGCCCCGAGGCCGTCTTCATCGCTGCCTGGGCCATGGTTCAGGAGGCCCGCACCTGGGGAGGAACCGGTGGACGTCAATCCAGACTTCAGAGATCTGTTTGTCGCCTTGAACGAAGAGGGTGCTGAATACCTGCTGGTCGGCGGCTACGCAGTCATGGCGCACACCGAGCCCCGCTTCACCAAGGACCTCGACCTGGCCGACGTGGAGCGGCTGCGCGAGGCGCTCTCAGCCGAGTGAGCGGATTCCAGGCCCGGGCGCTACTCGATGTACCCGAGCTCGCGCAGCAGCTCCAGCCGCTCGTCGAGCCCCGTGACCCGCGCACAGTCCAGCGCCCGGGGCAGGGCGTCGCGCAGGCGCACCAGCTCGGGGGCCTGGACCGGCTCCCCGGCGTCGTTCACCGGCACTGGCGCGACCTGGGCCACGCACCCGCCCTCCCGGCACAGTGTCCGTCCCGAGCCGTCGTAGCGCACCACCTCGACCTGGTCGGCCCAGCCCGCGGGGAAGCGCCCGGCCCAGAAGGGGTTGGGGGTCGACACCGCGACGGACGGCGCATCGCGCAGCGGCTCTCCCAGCACCAGGTCCCGGAGCACCGCCGTGCTCAGCGGACCCTCGGAGAGCGGCGCCGCGAAGCCCTCGACCACCACCGGCACCCGGATCAGGGGATCCCAGACCCCGTTGCCGTGGCTCACGAAGCCCCCCTCGCCGAGCATCTCTCCGTGGTCCGATGTGGCCACCAGCCGCAGACCGTCGGGCCGCTCCGCACGCGCAACCGCCAGGATCTGGCCGAGCTTCTGGTCCGCCCGCCACACCCCGTGGTCGTACAGGTCGTCGTACCGGGTCCGCAGCGGGCCGTCCGGGGCCAGTCGCAGCTCGTCCCAGGTCTCATCCGCGCCCAGTGGGGGCTGGCGCGGGAGCCAGGCATGTCCCTCGGGTACCTCCGCGAGCCGACGGTGAGCGTCCATGACGTTGACGAACAGTGCCAGCGGCCGGGGGTCGTCGGACGCCAGGGCCTGGGCCGCAAAGGCCTGGACGCTGCGCTCCGGATCGCGCTCGGCGGCCCACTTGTGGACCTGGATCCACGTGCCACACCCCGCGGTCAGGCCAAAAGCATCGCTGACCGCCTTGTTCTCGGTCAGACACACCGTGCGCCAGCCCCGGTCCTGGAGCTGGGAGAGCCAGGTGGGCGCCGCCAGGGACCCGACCAGGGCCTCCTCGTACACCGTGGCGCAGTCCCCGCTGACCGCGTCGTAGCGATGGGCGCCGTGCTCCCAGGGGTTCAGGCCCGAGAACAAGCTGGCGTGGGCTGGCACGGTCCAGGACCCAGGCGAGACCCCGTCACAGCGCAGCTGGGCGCCCCCTTCGACCAGGCCCGCCAGGGTCGGTGTCGTGGGGCGAGGGTGGCCACAGACAGAAGTGCGGTCGGCCCGGACCGTGTCGGCCACGAAGAACACGAGGGTGCGCGTGTCCGGCGCCAGCCCGTCCGGCGCCCCGGGGTCGCGGTCGATGCGCTGGATCGGCGGCGGGCTGAAGCGCGGCGGCGGCGGGGCGGCGGGAGGCTCGGGCGAGCACGCCAACAGCCACAGCAGGACGGACATGGAGGCAGTCTACGGGGTCTGGCCGGGGCCCGTCCGAACCCCCTCCCAGATCCCCAGGACACGCTCGGCCGGCCCGCCTTCCCGGGCCACCTGGGCCAGGGCATAGGCCACCACGAGCCCGCGCCGCACCCGGGACGCTCCGGCGAGCCGCAGGTGCCCCCGCACCGCGTCTCGCGCCGCGCCTCGGCTGCGCCGATCGACCGTGCCGCCGCCCTGGTGCCAGCACCGGGCTCCGGGCACGACGACCAGGGTGCCGCCGCCTGCCCGGAGGCGCCGTGCGAGCTCCACGTCCTCCATGCCGTGGGGAAAGCCCTCGTCGAAGCGCACGTCGGTCGGCACCAGCAGGCAGGCCCCGGACAGGGCGTCGACCGCCTGCACGTCGCCGGGCACCTCGGTGAGCTGGCGCAGGCGAGCCGTGGCCTCGTGGAAGCGCAGGCCGGCCGACTCGACGCCGTCGGGTCCCTCGAGTACGGCGCCGGCGGCGACGACCCCCTCCCGGTCGACCGCGTCGCGCAGTGCTCGGATGCAGCCCGGCCGCGGGACCGCGTCGTCGTTCAGGAGCACCGCCCAGGCGTAGCCCTGGTCCCGAGCCCGGGCGAGGCCCAGGTTGGCAGCGGCCGCGAAGCCCCGGCCGCCAGCCCGGACCCCTTCGGTGCCTGGGGGCGCAGCGACCGCATCCGGGGCGTCATCGACCCAGATCACCGGCCACCCGGCCACACCCGCGACCGTGGGTCCCGGGTCGACCCGGCCAGCCGACGGCACCACCACGACGGTGTCAGAGGTCATCGCCACCGTCTTCGGGGGGAGCACGCTGGATCAGGCGGACCGTCAGGTTCTTCTGAGGGCCCCGATCCGTCGGCACCGGGTTGCCGTCGTAGAACCCGGTGGGGTCCAAGGGCCCGGGCCGCTCGTTGCGATCGGCGTCGTTGAAGGCCGACACCCACACCCGCCCGGCGGACACCGGGACTTCGACCTGGAAGGGACCGGGCCCGTCCAGGTTCACCATCGCCACCACCGAAGGCCGCTTGGCCCCTTGGCGCAGGTGATCCCCGTCGAAGATGTCGACCCGCAGCATGCCGCCCGAAAAGCCGTCGTAAGCCACGGTGCCGCTGAGCAGGACCTTGGGGCCAGCGGTGGGGGGCGGGCGGCGGCCGCTGGGAGAAGGCTCGTCCGGGTTGCCTGGGCGGGGCTCGTCAGGCACGCCGGGCGGCGGTTCGCCGGCGACCCCGACCTGGCCGGCCTCGCCGTCCTGGGCGGGGGGCTTGCCGCCACCGGGAGTACCCGGTGGTGCGGGCGTCGGCTCGTCGGGAATGCCCGGCACCGGCTCGCCGGCATCGCCCGCGCCGCTCCCATCGGGCGCCGAGGATCCAGCGGCGACACCGCCATCCATCGGGTGACCGCGCTGAGCAGTGCCCACCTGACCCCCGGCGCTTGCTGTGCCCTTGCCCGAGGAACCGGCCTGGCCCTTGCCTGCGGCGGCCTCCTCGCGGGCGGCCTTGAGCACAGGGTCCTCGCCACAAGCGACCGCGGCGAGACTGAGCCAGATCAGGGCAGGGGCGACTGTCATGGTCCTGATGGCTATCATCGCACCGTGAGCCTTCCCTCGAAGCTGGTCCGCGCGGCCTTGTCCCAGCCCATCCTCGAGATGGTCTTCAAGGTCTACATCCCGGTCCTGTTCCCGCTGACCTTCCTCATCGCCATGTCGGCCCTGTGGATGGACGGCTGGATCGCCGAGCTGGTTCCCTTCGTCTCCCACGACGGCTTTTTGCCCGTGCCCGCCAACGTCTGGATCGCGGCCGCGTCCTTTGGCCTCGGGGCCGTGGCCTGGATCTGGACCTACCAACAGCTCAGCGTGCTGGGCGACGGCTCCCCCAGCCCGACCGCGGGCCGCACGCGACGCCTGGTCGTGCGCGGCATCTACGCCTACTCCCGGAACCCGAGCCTCTACGGCAAGCTCCTGGGCGTGCTGAGCGTAGGCTTCCTGTTGAATTCCTTCAGTTTCTGCTTCATCCTGGTGCCAGCGTTGCTCACGGTCTCGCTCATCGAGAAGGTCTGGCGCCAGGAGCCACAGTTGATCGAGGTGTTTGGAGACGACTACCGTCGCTACAGAGAGACCGTGCCTCTCTTCCTGCCCTGGGGGCTGATCTTCCCCCAGAAGCGCTACACCGTGGACACCACCCCATGACGGGAGACCACTGAATGGACATCACCCTCCTCAACCCGCCCGAGCAGCTCCGTGTGTGGGCCGGCATCCCCAAGGCCATGGCCCACGGCGTCTACTGCTTCCCGCCCCTGGGGCTGATGTACATCCAGGCCGCGGTCGAGAAGCGCACCAGCTGGAAGGCCGAGATCTACGACCCGGTCGTCGACGATCTGGACTTCCCGGACTTTGAGCAGCAGCTCAAGCGCTACCCGCTCGACCTGGTCGGGATCAGCACCTACACCCACTCCCTGGCCGACGTCCAGGGCACGATAAACACCGTGCGCAAGCTCAACCCGGACGCCAAGATCGTCCTGGGTGGCCCCCACTGCGCCATGTTCCCCGAGTACGCGATCCAGCTCGACGGCGCCGACGCGATCATCACCGGCGACGGCGAAGACGCGTTCGTGTCCATGGCCCAGAACTACGACCAGGGCAAGGGTTTCGAGGGCATCTCCGGGGTCTGGTTCCGCGAGGACGGCCAGATCGTCAAGAACCCGGACCGCCCGTCGACCAAGAGCCTCGACGCCTACCCCTGGCCCGACCGCAGCCGTACCCGGTACCGGGACTACTACCTGCCAGGCACCAAGGATCCCCTCGTCACCACGGCCATCACCAGCCGCGGCTGCCCCCACTCCTGCCCGTTCTGTCTGACCTACAAGAAGCAGTACCGGATCCGGGACATCGACGACATCCTCGACGAGATGGAGCACTGCCTGTCCCTGGGCATCACCGAGACCCACTTCATCGACGACCTGTTCACGCCGAACAGCCAGTGGGTCCTGAAGTTCTGTGACGCGGTAGAGCGCCGGGGCCTGGACTTCCACTGGGGCTACAAGACCACCATCGCCGGCACCACCCGGGAGCAGATCCGCCGCTGCCGCGAGACCGGCTGCACCAAGATCCACTTCGGCGTCGAGTCCGCCAACAACGAGGGCCTGGACGCCTGGGGCAAGCACTGCGACACCGAAGACGTCCACCGCGTCTTCAAGTGGTGCCGCGAAGAAGGCGTGCGCAGCGTCGCCTACATCATGCTCGCCGGACCCCACGAGCGCACGATGGACGAAGCGCTGGGCAACCTGGACGAGATGCTCAAGCTCGACGCGGACTACGCGGTCTTCGCCGTGTTCAGCCCCTACCCGGGCACCGACTCCTTCGAGGACGGCGCCAAGAAGGGCCTGTACCCGGCGGACTGCTGGGACAAGATGATGAAGGAGCCCCTGAGCGGCGTCGAAGTGCCGGCCTGCTGGGAAGAGCACCTGAACCAGGACGAGATCCTGGAGCTCCTCAAGATCGCCCACCGCAAGTTCTACTTCCGGCCCAAGTTCATCGCCCGCCAGGTCGCGAACCTGGCGAGCGTCGAGGAATTCAAGCGGCTGGCCGGCGGCGCCCTGAGCATCGTGAAGCTGGAGCTGCTGAACGCCAAGAGCCGGACGGCCCCGGTCTGATCCCGAGCGCACCCTGCTTCAGCAGCCGGCGTCCGGTCACACGGCCCGCCCCAGCACGTGGAAGACAGCGACCGGCTCGGCCTTGCCCTTGAGGGTCATCGGGGCCAGCTCCTGGACCCGGACCCATTCGTGTACGGCGTCGACGATGGTCTGGGTCACCAACAGGGAGGCCCCGCCCCTGGCCTGGCCCTCGAGCCGGGCCGACGTGTTCACGGTGTCGCCGATCACGGTGTACTCCTTGGAGACCTGGACCCAGGTCAGTCCGACCGCCAGGCCCAGCAGCCCGAAGACCCACCCCAGGAAGCAGGACCAGGGAGACCGCCATCAACAGGGCGCCGCGTCGCATCCACCCGCCCTATCCTCGCCAGCGGGTAGACTCCGCCCGTGCCCTGGCTCCTGATGATGCTCGTCGCCGCCGATGCGCCCGAGGTGCCCCAGGCCGCCATGCGCCTGCACGGTAGCTCCGGTCGTCTCCAGGCCGCCGCCGCCCGGATCGCCAGCGTCGGCGCCCAGGTCGAACAGGCCGGCGAGCCCCACTCCCTGGGCCCGGTCGCCTCCGATCTGGTGGTGCTACAGGAGCAGCTGGCCCAGGTGGCCCTCCACGTCACCGAGCTCGCCGCGGCGGTCGACGCCGAAGGCGTTGTAGGGAATTGAGGGCAAAGCGCCCAGTCTTGCCCGAGCTGCTCCGAGCCCTCTCCGCGGCCGAGGTCTCCGCCGACCCGCACCGGATCCGGGCCGCCCGAGGGCGCCTGCACCGGGCCCTCGGGGACGGCCTGCCCCAGGACCCCCTGGTGGCCGCGAGCTGCGCCGCAGTGGTCACAGACGAGGACCTGGTTCGGCAGCTCCAGGCCATCGCGGCCCGCGTCACGCCCCGGGTCGGACGGGCCCAGGGGCTGGTCGTCGACGGCCAAGGGCGCGGTCACGTGGTCGAGGTCCTGGTCACGCTCAGCCCCGGCGGCTCGGGGACCTGGACCGCCCAGGCCATCGAGCGAGACGCCCTGATCGCGGCCCAGCTCGCCGTGGCGGTGGCTCTGGGCCCCCAGGCCGAACACTGGGCCGTGCGCTGGCAGGTGCGCGGCAGCCGAGCCATCCGGGGGAGCTCGCTGGGCCTGGCGGTGGCCGTGGCGACCCGCGCTGCCCAGCGTGGCCAGGAGACGCCGGCAGGCCACGCCTTCACCGGGGGCGTGGACCTGGACGGCTCGCTGGCCAGCGTCTTCGGCGTGCCCGCCAAGCTCCGGGCGGCCGCCGAGGCGGGCCTGGAGAGGGTCACCGTGCCCGCCACCGAGCTCGCGGGGCTGGGCACCCCCGACGGGCTCCACGTGGACGGCGCAGCGGACGTCGAGCCCGTGCTAGAGGCCCTGTTCGGGCTGCCCGAGCGGCCGGAGCAGGGGCGTCGCTGGCCCCGGTGGCTGGTGCCCGTGCTGCCGGTCGCGATGGCCTGGACTGGCCTGACCGACCCGCTCGACGGCGTGGTCCAGGGACCCGCCCTCCGGCTGGCCTTGGGCGAGCTGGACCCTCAGCTCACCGCGGTGCTCCCCCTGCCCGAGACTTCGGACACCCGGGCACTACGGCCCGACTACCCGGCGCTCTTCGCCACCCTGGCCCAGGCCGGGGCCACGGCCATCGTGCTGGACGTCACCCTGGGCGCCGTGACGGACCACGACGAAGCGCTGGCCGCCGGCATCGCGGCCGCAGCGGCCGCAGGCACCCCCGTCGTGCTGCCCGTCGTGTTGAGACAGGGGCACTGGGAGGGGCCCGGCCACCCGGCCGTCGCATCCGCAGCAAGCCTCGGCACCATCGAACTCGAGGCCGATGCCCTGTTCGGCCAGGTCCGCCGGGCACCCGTGCAGCTGAGAGCCAACGACGGCACACCCCGCTGGCACGCCGCCGTCGCCGCGCTCGCGGCCCACCTGGACGCCGAGCCCGAGCTCCAGCCGGGGTTTCTCAGGCTCGGCGTGACCCGCAACCCGGTGAGCCTGGATCGCCTGTGGCTGCCTCCGGTGGCGGCGAGCCCTCGGCTGGAATGGTCCGACCCCGGAGCAGGCGCGGCTGGGCGGGTGGTGCTGCTGGGACGGGCCACGGGCAAGGCCGACCTCTTTCCCACCCCTTCGGGCCGTCGGTACGGGGTCGAGGTCCACGCGGCCCTGGTGGAGACCCTGGGGGCCCAGGCCGGTCTCCGGCGGGCTTCGGCGGCCTTTGACGCCGGGCTGAGCGCCGTCACCGGCGTCATGACCGCGCTGATGGCGTTGGCCCTGCCCGGACGGCGGCGCTGGCTGGCCCTGGGGGTGCCGAGTCTTGCCCTCGCTGGGGGGCTGTTGGCGCTGGGCGCGGGCTGGTTGCTCGCTCCGACC
>Ga0114932_10000338_pt1 | contig 55461 bp, 45 predicted proteins | sample 2SBtaG_2_FD_87286 | JGI IMG/M metagenome (GOLD analysis project Ga0114932, IMG submission 87286) | Deep subsurface microbial communities from Kolumbo volcano to uncover new lineages of life (NeLLi) - 2SBTROV12_ACTIVE470 metaG | ecosystem: Environmental > Aquatic > Marine > Volcanic ...
CAGCAAGTGCTGAACCTGCGCACCGCCGTCAAGTCCAACCGCTGGAACGCGCTGTGGAGCGTGTACCAGGGCGCTGCACTCAGGCAGGCAGCATGAGACTACGTGCAGTGGAAGTTACACCCCATGATTTGGGAAGAGACTTCCGCGAAGCGCGATCAGCGATCACTCATACGCCGCTCTGCTTGAAAACATGCTGATGGGCCCATAGCTTGTCGCTTTGCAAGATCAGGCAAGACTGTGCAGGCCCGCTCATTGAGTGCGAGCACACAGGACTTCGCCAACACCCAGAGCCTCGGCCATGTCCAAACCTCCTCCAGACAGAGGCGAGTTGATCTTCTCGCCCGAACGCGGGGCCCTCTCGAAAGGCGAGCAGGGCAAGAAGCGGGTTGCTGGCAAGGGCAAGAAGCGGCGTCAGGACGAGGCGAGCTGCGCGCCACAAGACGGTGTCGTGCGGGTGTCGCGAGAGCGCCGCCGCGGCAAAGGGGTCACGCTGGTGACCGGCGTCCCTCTCGACGGCGCTGCGCTCAAAGCCCTGGGCAAGGCGCTCAAACAACGCTGCGGGTCGGGCGGCACCACCAAGGACGGCGTGATCGAGGTGCAAGGCGATCACCGTGACGTGCTGGTCAGCGAGCTGCAGAGCAAGGGCTACACGGTGAAGCGCGTCGGCGGCTGAGCGCCTCAGGGCGTCCCCTTGGCGACCTTGCCTCCTCGCACGACGACCTCGGCCAGATCGATGGAGCGGGCGATGATCATGAACGCCACGACCGCGACGCCGCCCGTGATCGCCCAGACCATGAGCGTGCTGCTGGGTAGCCAGGATATCACCGCCTCGCCCAGCACAGCGAACAAGACCTGAGGGTGTGCCTGCTCGAAGCCGATCTTCAGCCACATGTCCACGGCAAAGAGCATCATCAGCAGGCCTTGGACAGCGAAGGCCACGACCTTCGCGGAACGGCTGCCTTGCGCCAGGCGAAAGAACACCATGGAGAAGAGGGCCGCGAGCGCCGAGCTGGCCAGCACCCAAAGTGCCGCCCGACGACCGTCCCAGGAGCTGACCAGCTCGGGATAGTCAGTGGTCAAGGTGCCCATGGAGCCGTACCACTGACCCTCGTCGGCGTTGTGAAGGTCGAGGTTGTGGGACACCTGTTTGGGACTGATGGCGACCCGGCCGTCCCGCCCCGTTTCGAGGTAGCGCTCCGAGAGTTCTGCCGCCTCGAGATGCACACCGTACTCGGCCTGCAACGCCCGGGAGAACTGCCACGCTGTGAACCCTTGCGAGCTGCCCTGCGGCGCATCGAAGGGGTTGTAGACGGTCAGGAACGAGAGCCCCAGGGGATGCACGGCGCGAGGGCGGACAGACTCACCGTCTGGCCCGGCCTGGAGGGGCGGCACGCCGCCGGGCGCCAGGCGCCAGTGCCGGAGAGGCACGATCACGTCGACCCAACCATCGAAGCGCATCTGGCCGCTGCCGTCTGCAGGCAGACGTTCCAGCTGCTTGTCGACGGTCACGACGGGCCGCTCGCTGTGCCTGTATTCGGCCCAGCCCCTGGCGATCAAGCCGCCCAAGGTCAGGCTGATCACCGTCGGCACGAGCAGCATCAGCAGCAGCTGTCGTCGGGGGACAGGCAACGCGGCCAGAAACTGCATGCCGGTCAAGACCCGCTGAGCAGCAGCCACGATGAGCGCCGCCGCGCAGGTCACCACAACCCAAGGAGCGGAGAGCAATCCGTACACAGGCGCGATGATCAGCCCCATGGAGCAGAGGGCCAGCGCTTGAGGCGTCCACAGGGTGGACCAGGGCACGAGCCAGCGCATGGGCAGAGCAGCGGTGGGGCTGTCCGGCAGGTCCAACTCGTCCCGCAGCATGTCGGCCGTCTTCGGGCTCTGAGGGAGAGACCAGCTGGGCGGCAGGCGTCCATAGCCTCGCATCGCCCAGGCGATGCTGAGCACGAGGGCGCCCTCCACCGCAAAGCGCTGGCCAGAGATCGCCTCGTCCGTGAAGGCGCCCACGTCGTGGCCCAGAAGCACGATGCCGAGCGCCGCAAGGCCGATGATCCGCAGCTTGTCCCGGGCCTGCTCAAGTGTCGAGCGGTCGGGCGCGAGTCCGAAGACGGTGAACAAGAGCGCTGCGGTCATGGCCCCCACCTTCCAGAAGCCTGCCAGCCCCTCTGTCAGGCCCAGCGCCTTGAAGATCACGCAGACCGTCATCAAGGGCAGGACGACCACCAAGAGCTGGGCCATGAGCCGGGCGCCCCAGAGGCTGCGCGGCGCGATGGGCAGGAGCAGATCCATGGGACGAGCTCGAGTGAACGGCTGGGCGCCATCCCTGTGGCGACTCCACGAGCCCAGCATGGTCACGGACAGCAGCGCCACCTGCAGAGCCACCATGGCCGAGGCGATCAAGTACAGCCCTGCCCCACCGCCGCCGTCGCCTCCCTTGGAGAGGACTTCGTCAAGGAGACGGAGGGTCTCATGGGCTTGACGCCCCAAGAGACCTGCCAGAAGAGCCACGGACAGCAACAGCGGTAGCAAGGCAGACACCGCGGGGTCCCTGCGCAGCAGGCGGAGCATCATCCCACCAGCTCCACGAAGAAGTCCTCGAGGTTGAGGCTGCTGCAACGCACGTCTGTCCGCGACAGCTCTCCGTTCAGAAGTTGCTCGGCCTCGGAAGGGGGCGCCGCCATGGCCGCGTGCACCACGTCGCCCTGTGGTCGCACGCGCAGGCAGCGGGGCATGGCCTCCAGCCTGGGAGCCAGGTCGCCCGGCAGCACCGCCAACGAGCAGCCTTCGCGCAGATCATCCAGGGTGTCGTCCAGCAGCACCCGCCCCTCGTGCAGCATCACCACTCGCTGAGCCAGGCGCTCCACGTCGTGCATATGGTGGCTGGAGAACAACACGGTGGTGCCCCCTTCGACCAACAGCTCGATGGCCAGCTGCAACACCTCGCGGCGTGCGGCCGGGTCGAGCCCGCCGGCAGGTTCGTCCAACAAGAGCAGCTTCGGGCGGTGAGCCACGGCGCAGACCAACGAGACCTGACGGACCTGGCCCTTGCTCAGCTGGCGGATGCGCGAGGCCGTGTTGAGCCCGAAGCGGCCCACGAGTTCGTCGCACAGCGCCCCATCCCAATCGGGAAACACGTCGGCGTGAAAAGCGAGCAGCTCTCGCACCCGTCTCCCCGGTGGCAGCAGGTCGTGCTCGGAGACATGACCCAGCTGGCTCTTCACTTCGAGCGGGTAGGCCCGGGGATCGAGGCCGAAGATCTCCACCTCGCCGGCGCTCGGCTTGAGCAGACCCAGCAGGCAGTGCAGCAGGGTCGTCTTGCCCGCGCCGTTGCGCCCCAGCAAGCCCACCACCTCGCCGGGCTCGACGTGGAGCGACAGCCCGCCCAGGGCCTCCCGCCCGTCTCCGTAAGCGAACTCCAGGTCACGTACGCTGATGTGGCTCATCTCTAGGACTCCTCCGTCTCGGTCGTCTTGGGGCGCTCACCCCGGCTGTGGTCGCCCGAGGCGCGCTCCTGGCGCAGTTGGGCGGCGGCTGCTTGCACCAGCGCGATCAGCGCCTTGTCATCGAGGCCTGAGAGCTGGGCCTGGGTGACCAGTTGGCGTGCAGCCTGGGCCAGGTGCTTCTCGGCCTGGGCCTTGTCCCCCTGGGCGCCCTGGGCCACGAAGGTCCCCGAGCCGTGGCGGCTCTCGACGACCCCCTCCCGCTCCAGCAGGTCATAGGCCTTCTTGACCGTAAGCGGCGCCACCACCAGCCGCTGGGCCAGTTCGCGCTGAGAGGGCAGCCGATCCCCGGGGGACAGGCGGCCGCAGGCCACCCCATCGCTGATCTGCGCCATGATCTGGCGATAGATCGGCACCCCATCACCGGGGACCACGTGGATGTCGATGTGCGTTGCTGATGGCATAACTGATATACAGATATATAGCACTTATGCGAACAGGTCAAGCCCCCGTCTGGCGGCCATGCGCTTCTTCGCGGTCGGCCTCGAACGAGATTTCCTGCAGCCCTGAAAGCCTACGGAGTGGTGCCCTGGATGCCGTTGCTGGCCGAGAAGCCCACAGGCCCGGCGGGGTCCTGCACCCAGATCTGGTAGTAGGTCGGCACGCCAGGGGGCAGGCCCAGGGGCCAGGTGAAGGGGAAGTCGAGGGTGCCCGCCCCGCTGAGTGGGAAGGTCAGGATCAGGTCAGCCGACGGCACCAGCACCCCACCCTTGAGCGGCGCCTGCAGCAGGCTCAAGCCAGCTACCAGGAACGCCGTGGAGCTGGGCAGAGCATCGCTGAGCGCCAGCGCGCCCATGCTGCCGGGGGTGAGCGGCCCACTCAGCAGCAGCGCGGGCGTGCCCGGCCCTCCCGCCAGCGCGTCGCCCAGGTCGAGCCACGCGGACGGAAACTCGAAGGCGCCCATGTCCACCACGGGCGCGGGGCCGATGCCCGTGTCGGCGACGGTGAGCACGTCGGCCTGGCGCGGCAATCCGGCGAAATCGAACAACGCCCCTGACGGCTGAGCCGTGTTGTCCGCCGCATCGATGGCGGGCGACATGGGCCCCAGGCTGAAATCGCCACCGACGAGGTCGACGAAGTTCGGATCACCGGCGATGTTGCCCACGCCCGTGCCGCCGAAGCCGCCTTCGACCAGGGAGTAGTCCACGTTCGAGTTGGTGTTCACCTGGTTCGCGGCGGTCTGGGTGCCACCGGGGCCGGTGTTGTCCCAGAAGATGCAGTTGGCCACCGTGCTGTTGGCCGCGCTCTGGGTGCGCAGGCCGCCAGAGTTCTGCACCAGCGAGTCGTTGGAGACGATGGTGCAGTTGCGCACCTGGGTGTTGCCGCCAGTGCCCATCCAGATCGCGCCGCCGCCGCCGCTGCCTGTGGCCACGTTGTCCACGAAGACGCAGCTGTTCACCACAACGCCTGTGGTGGAGAAGATCTCGAGGGCCCCTGCGCGGGCCGCGGTGTTGTCCGAGAAGAAGCAGCGCTCGAAGCGCACGGGCCCGCCGCCGGCGATGTCGAAGGCACCACCGAACGACCCTCCGTCACCGCCCTCGAAGGTGCAGTCGGTGAACGACGGCGCGGCGCCGTTGTTCACGTAGCCAGCGGCGCCGCCAAACACCGCACGGTGATCGAGGAAGCGACAGTTGCGCACCGTGGGGCTGGCGTTGGCCAGGCAGAGGATGCCCGCGCCGCGGTCACGGTTGCCGCCGCTCGAGGTGGCCGCGCCTGCGCGGACCACGAAGCCATCGATGACGGCGGTGGCGTTGGTGCCCACGGTGGTGATCAGGTGAAAACTGTTGTCCCCGAACAGCCCTGAGCCGTCGTCCCCCATGAGATCTCCATCGAGGATGCTGTCTGCGGTGCCGAAGGGCGGCCGCTCGGCGGGGCTCGCCTCTCCGCCGAGAAACGAGCCGTAGAGCGTGACGCCGTTCTTCAGCGCGAAGGCCACGGTGCGCGTGCCTGCTTCGGTGGGACGGTAGGTGCCCTCGGCCACGAAGACGTCGTCGCCAGACACTGCCACTGCCAGCGCGTTCTGCAGTCCCGCCGAGCCCTGATAAGCGTCGGCCCAGGACGAACCATCATTGAGCCCGGAGGCCAGCTGGGCGTCCACGTGCAAGGTGCCGGCAGCGGCGGGAGCGGCCAGAAGCAGGAGGAGAGAGGGCACAAGGGCACGCAGTGAGAACGTCGTCATGGTGAGTCGCACAGGGTGTCGGGGCGGAGCGAAGAGGGCCGCTGAGGGTAGCACCGTCTCGCGCAGCGCTGTTGTGCTGGCCCGGCACGACAGCTGCTTCTGAAGGCGCCCTGCTCACCGTCCCTGTCCTTGCCACCGTTCGGGCTGCTCGACGCCAGTTCTGGCTCCCTGGGTATCTTCTCAGGGAGCGCCTTCGGTCCCGATCGAGAGACCGCTTGAGCGCCGCTTGAGGCCCGAAACGCGGCCGCGGAAAAAAGCGAAAACGCACTCTTCGTGAGGGGGCTCCGGCCCGCTTGGCAGGGCGTCAGATCACTCTGCCCCCCGACGGGCACACGGAGAACGACCACGATGAACCCTCTCAAGCTCTTCCTGGCCAGCACGGCCCTCGCCATGGCTGCCTCCTCCAATGCCCATGCCGGCGACGGCGTGATCAATGGGGGCAAGCTCGACCTGCTGGTCTACTTCGACTACCAGGAGCCCGACCCCACCACCTGGGAGCCCGTCTTTGACGAGTTCTCGAAGCTGCTGCTGAACGCCACCGAAGGTGGGCTGCAGCTCGGCACGGTGTCGTTCACCAAGTGCAGCGACCAGAAGGACCAGGCCGACATCTGGGTGCGCTCCACCACCGGCGGCGCCAGCGCCCATCGCAACGGACTCGGCGCCCCCGGGCGACACATCTTCATCTCCCAGACGCACAAATCGAGCAGCGGCGACACCCTGGGACAGTTCGGTCTGCTCCACGAAGCGGGCCACTACCTGTGGGGTTGTTTCGACGAGTACAAGGGCTTCGTGGGCAACACACCGGCCATGCTCGAAGAGCAGTTCTGCTCGTCCTCTGGCGACACCATCTCCTGCCCCATGGACGGCGGCGCAGCCATCGCGCTCAACAACGAGCGCACCGAGTTCTGCACCCAGTCGAGCCTGGGCTTCGCGGACAGCCAGCACAACCAGGCCTCGGCCAACGGCGTGGGCGTGGCCATCCGCACCACCCAGGAATACGTGCTGGCCCAGTCTTGCTGGGAACGCATCCAGGCCAGCGGCAACGGCGGCCTCATCGCACCCGCCACCGCACCATCGCAGACCCAGCCCGCCCATCAGCTGGTGGTCTACGACTACACCGGTTTTCTTGGTTCGTTGGCCATCGCGCTGGTCATCGATGTCTCCGGCAGCATGGGGCCCCAGAACAAGATGCAGCTGGCCAAGGCGGGTGCCCAGGCTGGCGTGGGCCTGATGAATGACGGAGACAGCATCGCCTTGGTGAAGTTCAACGACGTGGCCCAGGTGCTCGTCCCCACCACCACGATCGATGCCCAGAGCAAGAACGCCGTCATCAATGTCATCGGATCCTTGCAGCCCGGCGGCGGGACTGCCATCGGCGCAGGCGTGCTCACCGGCCTGGGACAGCTCAACGGCACGGGCGGCTGCGAGCAGCTGATCGTCCTGCTCACCGATGGTGAGAGCCTCAACGGAAACCTCGCCGGAAACGACCCCTCGGTGTTGGCTCAGCTGCAGGCCAGCGGCGCCAAGGTCTTCTCCATCGCCTTGGGCAACCAGGCCTCCACCCAGGAGCTGATCCCCCTCACCACAGTCTCCGACGGCAAGTTGTTCACCGCCACCACGGCGGGTGAGCTGCCTGGAATCTTCAGCGAGATCTTCGCCGAAGCCTCTGGCGGCATCACCATCGCGCAGGCCGACGAGCAGTTCATCGGCGCCAGCCAGACCGCCACCGAGACCTTTGACATCTCTGACTTCTCCACCTCGGCCCGCGTGGTGCTCAACCACCCCCTGGGCGCGTCACAGTCCTTGATCCTCACCTCGCCCAGCGGCCTGGTCATCGACACCGCCAACCCTCCCAGCGGCAACATCGTGTTCAACAGCAACGTGCAGACCTCCGTCTCCATCCCCAACCCGGAGACTGGCACCTGGACAGCCGCCATCACCAACCAGCAGGGCGCTAACAGCACCTATGACTTCTTGGTCTTCGTGGACTCGTCACAGCTGCAGGTGGGCGCGTCGCTCGCTCAGAGCAATGTCACCTTCCCCGAGCCCGCGCACCTTGAGGTCTCGGTCATCGCTGGCGTCCCCGTGGGTGGTGCCAGTGTCAACGCCACCGTCACCCGGCCCGACGCCTCGATCGTCAACATCGTCTTGCACGATGACGGGCTCGCGGTGCACGGCGACAGCGACGCGGACGACGGCATCTACTCGGCGCTCTTCGCCAACTACAACGGCGACGGCTCCTACGCCATCGACGTCTCGGTGGACAATGCCAGCGGCGCCGGTGCGGCCAGCCTCGAGTGCTTCGTCTTTGGCCTCGGTGAAGAGGGCCTGACCTCCGAACCCATCGCACCCTTCGTGGCCAAGACCAACCAGTCCGTCACCGTCTCTGGCTTCGCCCCCGTGGCCAACGCCAGCGCCGGCCTGATCGCCCACCTGGCCTTGCCAGAACTCGGCACCGTGCAGGTCGACGCCTCCGCCCCCACCGCCGTGGCTGGGTTCGCCCTTGAGGTGGCAGCCGACGAAGCGCTCATCCTGCGGCAGCTGGTCTTCGACGTGGCCGACACGGACGACATCGAGCTGCTCGGCCGCCTGGCCCTGCACCGCGACCTGAACGGCGACGGCGTGATCGACGTGCCCTCGGTACCCCTCGCATTGGCGCAGGTCGTGGGCAACACCGTGGTCTTCGCCCAGGCCAGCGGCGATCTGGTCATGCTCGACGCCGGTGACTCGCCCTTCTTCATCATCACCGCCGGTGATGGCCTGATCGAGGTCGACACCGCCTCCATGGCACCTGTTGGTTCTGCCCCCGGCGGCTCAGGCCCCTGGAACATGGGCGCCGCCCTGACCTCCCTGAGCCTGGCACTCCTGGCAGCGGCCCTCGTCGCTGCGGCCAGACTCATGCCAGCTGCGGTCCGTCAGCGCCGCCTCGGCTTTGCCCTATCCATGCTGCTCTGCCTGAGCCTCAGCACAGGTTGCAGCCGGTTCTTGAACACGTCTGACGGAGGCTCCGCCACTGCGGCCCCTACCTTCGACTTCACCATGAGCCTGGCGGCCACCGACGTAGACGGCATGGGCGCCGTGCTCGGTGCTCCGGCGGCGATCAGCGGAGCAGATCTGAGCTTCGACTTCACCCTGCAGTAAGCAGGGCTCAACAAACCAGCAGGCTCTGCCGCAGCCCTCAGCCGTCACCGGCTGGGGGCTGCTGTGGTTCGGGGATGTGGATGCGCCGCTGCACCGGCTCGAGAGAATGTCCCACGACGATCTGCTCCTCCCAGGCCACTGCACCGCTGCCGTGTTCAATCACCAGCTCGTAGGGCCCGGGTGCCAGGCGTGGGAAGAGGGCGAAACCGCCAGCAAGCTTGACCTGAATGCCCCGGCCCGTGGCGTCGATGAGGCGCACCCGCGTACCGGGGGCCGCAGGCGCTCCCTGGCAGAGCACCTCGACATGCAATGCAGACTCGGGGGGCAACGACCCGTCCCACGTGCCTCGCCTGTCGGGCCCCGCCGTCCAGACGGGTGAGAGCGCCAAGGAACCCGCCCCGTCGTGAGGGTTGGGGACAGCCACAAGCCAATCGCCCGGCTCGACGTTCGTGAAAGCGTAACGACCCTCGGCGTCAGTCTGCGCTCGCCGGACAAAACCCGAGGGCTGCCCGGCTGGCCCCGGCAGAGGCCGCAGCTCGACGGGCACATCCGCTGCGCCACTGCCGAAGGCGTCCGTCAATCGCCCCGACATCACCGCTCCGGCGGACAAGCGCAGCTGCAAGTGCTCTGCGCCTGGCACCACAACGCCGGTCACCTCGAGGGGCACATGGCCGGGGGCTGCGACAGACAACGCGTAAGTTCCGGGCTCCCGCTGGCCCAGATCGAACGCACCGCTCGGTGACTGCACGCGCCGGGTCTCTGCCCCCGGCCAATCGTCTCGCCCGGGGGCGCCGCCAGCGTGCAAGCGCAATACGAAGCTGGCCACTGGCAGACCGGTGAACGAGCTGACGACCACGCCTGCGATGGGCCCGGGAATCGTTCGGGGCGTCAGGGTGGGCTCCAATGCCTCGGGCAGCGGGTCCTGAGCCGGGACTTTCGGCGATCCGGCCCCGGGAGCGGGGCTCGCTGCGCCTCCGCCCCCCTGGTAGGCCGTGACGGGGAGCTGCTCAGAGAGCACATCGGGAGCAGGCTGCACGGGGCCTTTCGCCGACCCTGGGGCAGCCACAGGGTCGCTGCCCACGAACCACGCCAGCCAGGCCATGACCGCCACGAGCAGCATCAAGGCGGCCGCGGGGAGGGCCACGGGGGAGATCGGCTTGTGGGCGCGAGAACGAGGCATGCCCGACCATCCTCGCTCACGGCCCCAGCCCAAGCCACCGGTGGCCCGAGTTGCTATCCTCTGCGGCCTTTGTCCGCGCGTCCCAAGAACTCACCACAACAGACGCCTCCCCCTCTGTCACACCGCTCCCATGGCCGTCGCCACCTCCAGCCTGGCCGAGCAGATCGCTCGCCGACGCACGTTTGCGATCATCTCGCACCCTGACGCAGGCAAGACCACCCTGACCGAGAAGCTGCTGCTCTACTCGGGGCTGATCCGTACCGCGGGCATGGTCAAGAACCGCAAGGGTCGCTCGGCCACCAGCGACTGGATGGGCATGGAGCGCGAGCGCGGCATCTCGGTCACCTCCAGCGCCATGCAGTTCCCGTACAAGGGCACGATCATCAACGTGCTCGACACCCCGGGACACGCCGACTTCAGCGAGGACACCTACCGCACGCTCACCGCCGCCGACTCGGCGATCATGGTGCTCGACGCGGCCAAGGGCGTTGAGGCCCAGACGCTCAAGCTGTTTCAGGTTTGCCGCCTGCGCAACATCCCCGTGCTGACCTTCATCAACAAGCTCGACATGGCGGGACAAGACCCCCTCGATCTGCTCACCGAGGTCGAGAACGCCCTGGGCATCTCTGCCTGCGCCTTCAACTGGCCCATCGGCTCAGGCAAGGACTTCGCTGGCGTGGTCGATCGCCGGGCCAAGGAGTTTCAGGTGTTCGAGAAGGCCGCGGCGGCCGGTTCTGCCAAGGCCCTGCTCACGCGCCTGCCCATCGACGATCCGAAGGCCGACGAGATCCTGGGTGGCGACGTGGCAGAGCGCGTGCGCGGCGAGCTCGAGCTGCTGGAGGTCGCTGGCAACGACTACACCGACGAGGACTTCCTGGCTGGCAAGGTCACTCCCGTCTTCTTCGGCTCCGCTCTCACAAACTTCGGACTGGAGCCTTTCTTCGACGCCTTCGTCGAACTGGCGCCGCCGCCGAGCGCCCGACCCATCGATCTGCCCGACGGCACCGAGGGGCAGCGCCCGCCCACGGAGCCCTTCAGCGCCTTCGTCTTCAAGATCCAGGCCAACATGGATCGTCGCCACCGGGACTGCATCGCCTTCATGCGCATCTGCTCTGGCCGCTACGAGCCCGAGACCCTGGTCAAGCACCACCGCCCCGGCAAGAGCATTCGCCTGGCCCGTCCCCACAGCATCGTGGCCCAGGAGCGCAACACACTCGACGAGGCCTTCCCCGGCGATGTCATCGGACTCATCAGTCGCGACACGTTTCGCATCGGGGACACGTTGTCCACCGACGGTGGCTTCGAACACAAACCCCTGCCACAGTTCCCTCCCGAGCTGTTTGCGCGTATCGAACCCAAGAGCACCAGCCTGCGCAAGCGCTTCGACAAGGGCATGAAGAATCTCATCGCCGAGGGCGCCGTGCAGATCGTCTGGCCGGAGAACAGCCCTCAAGATGCCCTGGTGGGCGCCGTGGGCCGACTACAGTTCGAGGTTCTCCAGTACCGCCTTGAAGATGAGTATGGAGTCCCGACAAGCCTCCAGAACCTGCCATATGTGTGCAGTTCGTGGCTGATCGGTGAGCGAGAGACTTTCAGCCCCCCTACCACCGCCTTGATGGCACTCGACCAACGGGGCCGAGCGGTGGTCCTCTTTCGCAGCAAGTGGGACAAGCAGGCAGCGGCAGCGGACAACCCGCAGCACGAGCTGCTCGACATGGCTTGAGGGGCGGCTCACTTCCTCCGAGCCCATGCCCTCCGGGTGTTGTCACCCATCGCGCCACCGCCATGGGCAGAGAGTCTGTTTATTCAGTCAAGTCGGCCATGGCAAATGAGTCCACAAAAATACAAGATCTCCGTTGGTTCCTCTGCATGTTCTGGGTCGACGCGAGAGGCGTCGCCCGTTTTCCCAGAAAGTCATTCCATGACCAACCTCACAAGACTCACCACTGCTGATCTCACTGCCGAGCTGGCCCGCCGAGAGAAAGCCGCCGGCAAACTACAGAAACAGCGTGCCCAGCTCGTGGCTCAGCTCGAAGCGGTCGAGAAAGAGCTCGGCGGCCTGGGCGTGGCCCTCGGTGCATCCGGTCGCAAGCGTGGCAAGAGCGCGGGCCTGCCCGCCGGTCGCAAGCGGCCAAAGAACACCTTGCCGCTGCCCGACGCCATCATCGCCGCCATGGAGATCGGCGCTGTCATCTCACCCAAGGAGGCGGCCGAGCTGGTCATCTCGAACGGCTACCAGACCACCAGCAAGACCTTCGGCGGCCAGGTCGCCAACGTGCTGGCCAAGGACCCGCGCTTCAAGAAGATGGGCCGGGCCCAGTTCAAGCGCGCGAAGTAACCCAAGCCAGCTGAAGCGAGACCTCGGGCAGGGCCAGCGAGAGATCGACAGACTCCGGCCAGCTGCTCAACTCGAGGTCAGGCAGCAGGTTGCGGGCTGAGTCTCTCGTCGTCGCGCTCGCGAAGGCCGAAGAGGTTCGAGTCCACGAGCGTCTGGACGTCACGCTGTCCCTCCAGGTCTGGCTGAAGCACCCGGCCCACGTCCGCATCGGGATGGCTGTCCCAGAGCCCCGAGCGACCGCTGACCTTGGCTCCCACGCCTCCGGTCCCTGTCTGCCGAGCCGAGCGCCCTACGACTCGCCCACGATCAGCTGCCACTGCGCCTCGGCCCGCTGCACGATGGCGGACACGTCCTCTGCGAGCAGCAGCCGACGAGCCGCCAGGGATCGGGCCGCTTCACGCACCCGTGCCACATACTCGCTTCTCGAAGCGTAGAGCGACTCAACGCTCGGTCGACCGTCGCCGAGAGCCAGCCGTTCCGCCTCGGTGCGGGGCAGGGGCAGGTAGTTGCCGTAGAAGTCGACCAGCTCATGGTCAGCGCCCACAAAGCCGGTGCGCACGCTCCATGGGGTGTAGGTGGCCAAGGGCACGAGCGTTTCCACAGCGGGCAAGCCCGCGAGTTCGTTGCCTATCTCGTCCACCTGTGAGACGAGAGACTGGTAGGCCAGACCAAGGAGCGGTGGCTGCCTGGTCACCATGCCTTCCTCCCACATCTCGCCGTAGTCAACGCGATAGGCCTCATGGATGACGGTCGGCGCTGCCAGGCCCAGGATCTTGGGAAACACCAGCTCTCCCGGTGAGACGAGCGTGCCGTCATCGATGCGTGGGTAGGCGCTGGGCGGTGGCGCGATCCCGCACTCGACCCAGTCTTGAAGCGCCACCAACAGGGCTCGCTCCGTCCAGAGGAAGTCCAGTGGGTTGCCGCGCCAGCCGGGGGCACCGGGCAGTTGGGCGTCCGCGCTCGGGGGGAAACGGGAGACGAAGTGCTGACCGCTGCGCAGGTGATAGAGGCGCTCGTTGGCAAGGGGCTCCACGTCAGCTGAGCCGTCAAGCGAAGTGTGCAGCAGAGAGGCGGCGCGGCCCCAGTACTCGTAGCCGGTGTTGGTGTAGAACACCTTGGGCAGGTGGCCGTCAGCGAGATGCCGAGAGGCCAGGCCGTCCCGTTGGCCGGTGGTTGGATCCCGCTGGTTCCTGCCGCTGAAGGGGAACAGATCGGTGGGATAGAAGAAGGCCGAGTAGCGATGGCCGTCGCGCGATGGCTGGGCGAAGCGATGATTGAAGCTGCCCCGCCCCGCACCCGCGCTGTGGATGAGCAACCCGTCGAACACCTGGCTGTCCTGCTCGTCCGTGTTGAAGCCCTGGTACAGAAAGTGGCGCAAGAACCGACCGGTCTGGGAGATGCCCACACCCAGGCCCCGCTCCACGCTGACCGGGCAGGCCGGGTCGTTCTTGAGCCAGGACATGGTGTCCCGGATCGCCGCCAGGCCCAGGCCAACGATGGCAGGGTCTGCGGCGCGGTAGACCAGTTCGTAGATCAAGCCCGCGTCGAAGCCACCGTCGAGAGCGATGTGAGTCCCGTCGGTGAAACGCCAGAGTTCGCGGGGGATGACCTCGCGCTCAGCCAGACGACCAGTGCGAGAGGTGAGCACGTTGTCGCTGTGAGCCCGGTCGAGCACGGGATAACCGATGTGATTGCGGTGAGCCACGGCGAGCACATCCGCAGGCTCGTCCACAGTCCAGTCGCTGCGCACCAGACCCGTGAGCGGCGCTTCTCCCTGGCGAGCCACGGGGACCGTCAACCGCAACCGCCCCACTTCTTGGGGCACGTCGAACTGCCAGCCGACCCAGACCACGGTCAGGCCCCGCTCCATGAGCAGCCCATCGCCGAAGTCGTCAGCGCTCTCAGGAAGACTCGAGAAGCCCCCGCGATTGAAGTACCCGAGCGCAGCCTTGCCCCCGCGGTTCGAGACCTCCAGCAAGGCTGTGCCACTGCCCTTGCCCTGCTCGACGGGCGCCAGGATCATCAGGTCTGCAGAAGCGATGACCCGACCGTCGTGATCGAGAGGCGCGAACTCGAGATCCACGATGTCCTGGTTGTGCCGGTCGGCGGGATCAAGCGCGAAGCGGATCGTGCCGGTGATCCGTTCGTAGGCGCCCACATCCCCGAACGCCTTGCCCTCCAAGACCACTTGCCGGTCGGTGATCTCAAGACCTACGCCTTCGGCAAGGACGTCCCCGCTCAAGAGCACCAAGGACACGGCGAGAATGAGGCGATGCATCACGAGTCTCAAGCCACCGAGGGCGCAGAGCGAGAAGAGGGCAGACCCGCAGAGGCTAACCGGCACGAGGCCGATGTTTGTAGACTGACCCCCGAGAACGGCACGGGGAACAAACCCATCGCCAAGCACACCACCACCAGGCCTGCCCATGCTGCCTCTCGCCCTCTCTCTCTGCGCCCTCAGCCTGCTCACCATTGACGATGGACGAGACGCGGACCTCGCCGCTGCCCGAGCGCTCTTCGAGCAGAACATCACTGCTATCCAGGAGCGAAATCGGGAGGCTTACCTGGCCTGCTACCTCGCGTCAGATCTGCTCGCCCGTGGCGGGCCCACAGGCATCGACACGGGCTTCGCCGAGTTGGAAGCAGGCACGGCACCGAGCGGTTCTGACGACTGGCCCGTGCGCCTGACCGCTCGCGACCTGCAGCTGCATTGGCTCGCCGATGGCCTGGTCTACGGCACCTACCGCTACCACGTGGACTACGGCGGCGAGTTGATCGAGGGCCTCTCCGAGCGGGTGTTCCGACGCACGACGGAAGGCTGGCGCATCGTGGTCACCACCGCGTTCAGCTCCACGCCCGGCCTGCCTGCGGCGCCTCTGGCCCTCGTGGGAGCGCGCATCCACACGGGCGCCGGTGGTCCCCCCATCACTGACGGAGTCATCATCGTACGCGACGGCCTGATCGAGTCCATCGGGCCCCGAGCCACCACGGTGATTCCCGCTGGCATTGATGTGATCGACCTCAGCGGGCACACCGTCACGCCGGGCCTTGTAGATTCCCACGTGCACTACAGCCAGACCGGCTGGGCCGATGGGCGACCCGACGCGTGGGACCTCAGGGAGCTATACCCCTACGCGGCGGTGAGCACCGAGCTGGAGCGAACACCCGAACGACTGCACCGAGCGTTCCTGGCCAGCGGCGTCACCGCTGTCTTCGACGTCGGCGGATTCCCCTGGACGCGGCGACTGCGCGAGAAGACAGAGACGTCCTTCGAGGCGCCCCACGTCGCTGCAGCCGGGCCCCTGCTCACCACGTGGGTGCCGGACATTCTGACCCTGCCCGATCGCCAGCAGTTCGTCTTGATGGAGAGCGAAGAGCAGGTACGCGCCGCGGTGCGCTCACACGCAGCCTCAGGCAGCGACGCCATCAAGCTCTGGTTCATCGCCCGGGACGCCGCGGCCGTCGAGCGAGCCACGGCGCTGGTTCTCGTGGCCGGAGACGAGGCCGCCAAGAGCGGCCTGCCGCTCATCGTCCACGCCACCGAGCTGGCCACGGCCCGGGTCGCGCTGCAGGCTGGCGCACAGCTGCTGGTCCACAGCGTGGAGGACGCCCCCATCGATCAGGAGTTCATCGACCTGGCCCTGCAAGTCGGCGTGAGCTACTGCCCCACCCTCACCGTGCACCAGGGCTATATCGATCTGTATCAGCGCCAGCTCACCGACGAAATCATGACCCAGCTCGATGCGGTCCATCCCGAGATCGCGGAGCGGATCTTGAGCACCCCCGAGCTGCCCGTAGCCGACGCGTTGCCCGCCGCCGCGATCGCAGCCATTGTCGAGAGACGGCAGCGCACCGTGGCCCTCATGGCGGACAACCTGACCCGGCTCGCCGCGGCTGGCGTGAACATCGCCGCGGGCACGGACGCGGGCAACCCACTCACCTTGCACGGCCCGTCGATCTTTCCAGAACTCGAAGCCATGGAGGCCGCGGGCATGGCCCCTGTCGATGTGCTCCGTGCCGCCACCTTGGGCGCGGCGCGGGCCATGGGGCGAGGCGACGATCTGGGCTTGCTGGAGGCCGGGCGTATCGCCGACCTGCTCGTGCTCATCGAAGACCCTGCCCAGGGCATCGCCGCGCTGCGCTCCGTCACCCAGGTCATGCGCGCCGGGCACCTGCAGCACGTCGAGAACCTCCGGCCCCGTTGAGGCCCGGTCTCGGGCGCCCCTCTCCATGCCGTAGACTCTTCCCATCCCACGGAGCCAGTTGATGATCGAGTTTCACGCTCTCCTCGCGGCGGCCCTGTTCGCCTGCAGCGCGACGGTCTCAGACGAAACCGCGAGCCAGCCCGTCGAGCTGGGCCAGGTGCAATGGAACCGCGACCATGACAAGGCCTTCGCTCAGGCCCAGGCGAAGAACCTCCCCGTGTTCTTGTTGTTCCAGGAGATCCCTGGCTGAAGCACCTGCCAGGGCTTCGGTCGAGGCCCCCTCTCCCACCCCCTGCTCACGGAAGCCATCGAAGACAGCTTCATCCCCCTGGCCATCCACAACAACAAGCCCGGGGACGACAAGGTCATCTTGGAGCGCTACGACGAGCCCGCCTGGAACAACCCGGTGGTGCGCTTCTTCGCCCCGGACGGCGACGAGCTGCTGCAACGCAAAGATCACGTCTGGGACGCCGAGCCCCTGGCCGCGCGCATGATCGCCGCCCTCGCCGCCGCTGAGCACCCCGTGCCCGGCTACCTGACCCTGGCCCACGAAGAGCTGCGAGAGGACGGGCTCGCCCAGGCGGTGTTCTCCATGGCCTGCTTCTGGAAGGGCGAAGCGGCCTACGGCGGCCAGCCAGGGGTGCACTCGACCCGTGCCGGATGGCTCGACGGCCGGGAGGTGGTCGAGGTCACCTACGACCCTGAGCTGCTGCCGTTTCAAGACCTCCTCGCGGCAGGGTTGGCGGACAGCTGTGCCGACCGGGTCTGGGTTGCTGACCCAGCCCAACAAGCCCAAGCCAGGGACCTGCTCGGCGGCCACGTCGCCGTGGCGGTCCGTGATGGCGACGACGTGGCCAGCGACGCAAAGACCAGCGACCAGAAGTTCTATCTTCGGCGCTCTGCCATGAACCACTTGCCTCTGACGCCACTGCAAGCCACGCGAGCCAACGCCCTGCTGGCCCCGGACGCAGACGGCGATACGGCCCAGGCCCTCGCCGAAATCCTCAGCCCACGGCAACGAGCCCTGCTCACAGCCATCGAGGCGACACTGAGCAAGATGCCCGCCGCGCTGGACGGCCTGGAGCGGCCGGACGCGCTCGCAGATCTGCCCGGCTACGAAGCCGACCTGGAGCGACGACTCGACCCGGGGCGATGAGCGCCTCGGGTTGCGCCCGTGTGCCTGCCCGGGCTTGCGTCACGACGACCACGCCGGTGTGCACCGAGAAGTCTGCGACGCGGCGAGCGCCCGACCACCAGCGCGCCCACAAGCATGGGCAAGGCCAGGGTCAGCGAGTCCGCAATCAGCATGGCCAGGACGCCCGAGGCCGCGACGGTTGAGGCTTGCACGCCGCTGAGCCGTGGCGCCCGGGGATGCTCAGCCACCACCACCAGCAACCTCAGCGCCGCGAACACGGCCAGCCCGATGGTCGCGTGCTCGGCCACGTGGATGTGTCCACCCCAGTGCATGCGCCAGGGGGCGTCCCAGGCCACGGCGTACGCAGCACCGAGGGTGATCAACGCAGAAACAGCCGTGATACAAAGGGGGAAACGCTCTCCCCGTTCGCTGTCCTCGCTCGCACGGTCCTCGTCGTGCTGAGGGCCCGCAATGGCAGCAGCCAACCCCATCTGCAAGACGGGGACGCACAGCAGCAGCCACTGCACCTGGTGCAGGTCGGTTAGCATGAGCTCTCGCTCGCTGAATGAGGCGACCTGCCCCAAGAGCGAGCGCCCGGCACAGGCATCGAAAAGGACCGCCAAGCCGAAGCCCGTGGCCAAGAGCCCCCGGGCCACAGCTGCGCTCACGCCCTCCGCGCTGCCTTCCCTGCTGGAGAGCAACAAATGCACCGCCACGCAGGCCACAGCCAGTGGTCCCAACAGCCCGCCCAAGGCCAGGGCCCCCAGCACTGCGAGCCCTGCAGAAGGTCGACGCTGGGCCAGAGCCTGAGCGCCCAGCGCGCCGCCCAACAAGAGCAGGGCGGGCTTCATGGCAGTCGCTGGCACTGCGCTCAGATGTCCCTCGGCGAACGACGCCAGCAACACCCCCCAGCCCAGGGCCAGAGCGCTCGCTGACTGAAGCTGTCTGCTCATCTCCACGTCCACAGGGTCGCAGAAACTACGGCCCATAGAGGATTGATTCGGCAAAGAGCCTTGCTGCCCCCATCTCTTGTCCGGGGCAGAGCGAATCACGATGATTTGACGATTCGCTCCATCGCGCCACGATGGCTGCACCTGAACGCCGCAAGAGAAACGGCGCGCCCTCCCGCCGAGAGACACATGCTGAGTCAGAGCGAGTTGCAGATTGAGCGCCTGGGAAACGCCACCCACGCCTCGCCCCTGGCCATGCAAGGCCGGCGCATCGAGTGCGTGTCGGACGCCGCGCGTGTGCGCTTCGTCGCCGAGACCGGCCCCCATGTCAGCGAAGCCGAGGCCGCGCTGTGCTTCGAGAAGGCGGGGCCGCGCGAGAAGATCTTCTTTGATCCCCGGCACACCACCGCCGCCATCGTCACCTGCGGCGGGCTGGCTCCCGGGTTGAACAACGTGATCCGTTCGGTGTACCAGGAGCTCACCGACAACTACGGCGTCCGTCGGGTGCTCGGCATTCGTGAGGGCTACCGCGGCTTGGTGGCCGGGTCCGGGCTGCCCCCCGTCGTGCTCAGCGAGCTCGCCGTGGACCACATCCACGAACGGGGCGGCACCTTGCTGGGCACGTCGCGAGGGCCGCAAGACCCGACGGCCATGGTCGACTTCATGGTGGCGCAGTCCATCGACGTCTTGTTCTGCGTCGGCGGCGACGGCACGCAGCGGGGCGCCCACGTGATCCGCGAGGAGATCACCCGGCGAGATCTGCCCATGGCCATCGTGGGCATCCCCAAGACCATCGACAACGACGTGCCCTTCGTGTGGCTGTCCTTCGGCCACGTCACAGCACTCTCCCAGGCCGAGAAGGTCCTGCGGGCGGCGCACACCGAGGCTCAAGCCGCCCCGAATGGCCTGGGCCTGGTGAAACTCATGGGACGGAACGCCGGCTTCATCGCTGCAGGAGCCGCGGTGGCCAGCCAAGAGGCCAACTTCGTGCTGGTGCCCGAGGTGCCCTTCCCCCTGGAGCGCTTTCTCGACACCTTGCAGCAGCGCATCGTCGACCACGGACACGCACTGGTGGTCGTCGCCGAAGGAGCGGGCCAGCATCTGCTCCACGCAGACAGCGACAGCGCAACCGACGCCTCAGGCAACCGCCTGCACCAGGACATCGGCCTGTTTCTCAGCGACGCCATCAAGAAGCACTTCGCCGCCGCCAAGATCGATCTCAACCTCAAGTACTTCGACCCGGGCTACTTGATCCGCAGCGTGCCCGCCACGGCTTGGGATCGCATCTTGAGCGACCACATGGCCCGCCACGCCGTGCACGCCGCCATGACCGGCCGCACAGACGTGCTCATCGGCTTTCTTCATGGGACATTCCTGCACGTGCCCATCTCCACGGCCATCGCAGAGAAGAAGCACATGGAGATCCCCGGAGACCTCTGGGCCGCCGTGTTGAGCACCACAGGGCAGCCGAGCTGGTAGGCCCTCGCACCGCAATGAGCACGGCGTGCACCTCGTCGCTCAGCTGTTCGACGCCCACCCAGGCTCGGTCAGCTCAGGACGGCGCGGGCGCGATGCCCATCAAGAGGGTCAGACGTTGCTCGCCTCGGTTCTCGACGCCATGGCGCAGACCCGCGGGAGCCCAGACCAGCTCACCCGGCCCCGCAGTCTGTGTGTCGTCGCCCAGGGTGAACAGGCCGCGACCGTCTACCACGAAGTAGAACTTGTCCTGATCGGCGTGGTCGTGGGGTGTCTGCACCTGGCCCGGTTCCAGGCAGTTGAGGCCCAGCATGAGCTGCTCGCCCCGAAACAGCGTGGTCTTGTAGAACTTCTCATCGCGGCTGCCCACGTGGTCGGCGATGGCGGTGATCAAGCCTGCGGTGTCCATGGTCAGATCCTCTCAGCCACGCTCTTCGGGGAAGTTGCCGCGCCAGGCCTCGAAGCCGCCGGACATGCTGCAGACGTCGGTGAAGCCCTTCTGCAGCAGGAAGGCCGTGCCCCCACGACTCGAGTTGCCGTGGTAGCAGTAGACGACGATGGGCTTGTCTTTCGGAGTGTCCTCGACGAAGTCCTCGATGTTCTCGTCGGTGCCGAGCACCGCACCGGGAACATGGGCCGCTGAGAAACTGGCCGGGTCACGCACATCGAGGAACAGCGTGTCGCCCGCAGCGAGGCGCACTGCGGCCGTGGGCACGTCAATCTCGGGGATATCCATGGCGGCATGGTAGCGACGCGGGGCTCCAGGGCCAGAGGAGCCACCCATGAAGCCGATCAGCCGACGCCCCGTCTCTCCCAAACGCAAGCGGCCCCCGAGATCGACCCTTCGGCCGACCTCGGGGGCCGTTGATCGCAAAGCGTCAGTAGTTGACGGTCGACGTGTTGCTGCAGGCCCCGCCACCGGTCTCACAGACCTGGTAGACCAGGGTGCCGCCACCCTTCAGGCCCGTGTTGTGCGTGGCAAAACCCGTGTTGGCCACCGTGCCCACGAGGCTTCCATCGACGAAGACATCGACGTTCGCCGTGGTGGCGCCCGTGTAGGTCAGGTCGACAGACAGCTTGCCCTTCACCTTGTAGCCGTTGGTGGAGAGCGTGATGGCCCCTCCACCCACGGACGTCACGGTGACGCTCACCGAAGCCGAGCCCGTCTTGCCGCCCGAATCCGTGACCTGCGCCGTGACCGTGTGCAGGCCCACGGAGAGCGTGGCGTTGACCGACGACCCTGTGCCCAGGGCGCCATCAAGGTTGCTCGACCACGAGAGGCCACTGGTCAGGTTGCCATCTTCGGCATCGCTGGCGCTGGCCGTGAAGGTGATCGCCGTGCCATCCACAACCGACGTGCCGTTGGACGGAGCGCTGATCGATACCACAGGCGCGGCGTTGACCGGACCGCCAGTCGACGCCAGATCCACGCGGAAGTTCTCCATGGTGCAGCGCATGCGACGCGACTGTTCCTCGGAGAACTCGTACATGCAGATGTCGTCAGAGTAGTCGAGATAGTTGTGGGTGGGATCGACGCTGCCGCAGGTGCTACGGGTGCAAGGCGAGTAGTTGGGCCCTGACTCCGGGTTCGTGTCGCAGATCAGGTCGCCGTTGCTGTTGCACCCTGACGTGCTCGCGCAGCCACCCTGGAACGTGTGGTACAGGCCCAGGTAGTGGCCCACCTCGTGGGTCGTGGTGCGACCGAGGTTGTAGGGAGGGCCGATGGGCGCGTTGGCACCGAAGGACGTCCACAGGATGCGCACGCCGTCGAAGCTCTGCCCCACCACACCGCCGCCGCTGGGCACGTAGGCGTAGCCCAGGTTGCCGCCCGCAAGATTGGTGTAGATGTTCAGGTAGCGGTTCGTGTCCCAGCCGATGGCCGCCGCGTAGTTGCCCTTGTCGTTGTACCACTTGCTGCTGACGTGGCGTTCGATGCCCGTCGTGGGGTTGCCATCGGGGTCGGTGTCGGCCAGGACGAACTGGATGTTCGTGTTGGTACCGCCCGCGCCATTGGTGCCAGCCATGGCGCCGAAGTCCTCGTTGAGGATGTCGATCTGGCTGAATACGGCGGCGTCGCTCACAGCGCCCGAGCCATTGCCGTGCTGCAGGATGTGCACCACCACGGGAATCACGTAGTTCGTGCCACCCGCCGGCGCGTACTGGCTGGACGGGTTGGTGGCCGTCGAACTGCAGTCAGCTGTGGCGAAGTAGGAAGGCGCCGAGCCATCTACAGGAGAGATGGCGCCGCAGCGCAAGCCGTTGTCCTTGAAGAAGTCAGAGTTCACGTAGTCGGACCAGTCGGCGAACACAAACGTGTTCAGGCCATCGGTGGCCAACACGGCGCCGCGGTCGGTCTCGAAGACCTGCACAGGGCTGTCGGGGGCCAGAGGGTCGGCCCCAACCTGCTGGGCCTGCAACTCAGGGGCTGATACCAGGGCTCCAAGCGCAAGAACAAGCGCGGAGACACGACGCAACGCAGCGTGGAATGGAGACATCAAGACGGAGTCCTCCCAAAGAAAACTACGGACCGGGTTCGGGGGAACACCCTGGCGAACTGCCCGTTGCCAGGGACGGCGTCACCCTACCAGCACCTGGCGCGACTGTGGCGGCGAGATTCTCCAACGGCGCAGCAGATGGCCAGAACATGTAGCTCGATCCACGACGGGTATCCAGAGCAAGGCTCGCCGCCCTGAGGCGCGGGCAGGCCAGACAAGCCGTAGCTTCCGCGATCGAGCATCGTCCCCCGCATTTCGGTCACACTGGGACGACGGGTGCCGTCTCATCAGGCAGAGACATGGACAGCGCACAGACAGAGATCTTGGAGCAGAACCTGCGAGCCGACCTGAGAGATCAGGTGGCCTGGGTGGATCGGCTCGCCCGCAGACTGGTCTCTGACCCGGACCTGGCGGCGGACGTGGCCCAGGACGCCTGGGTGCGGGTGCTGCGACGGCCGCCGCAAGACACGAGCAACGTGGCGCGACTACGGGCCTGGCTGCGCAGAGTTGTCTCGTCTGCGGCCATCGACTCCGCCCGCTCGGCCAAGCGTCGCGGTCGGCGTGAGGCCGCGGTGGCACGGCCCGACCGCAGCGCTTCGACCCTTGATGTGGTCGAGCGGCTCGCGGCCCGTCGGCGGGTGATCGAAGCCGTCCTTCAACTCGACGAGCCCTATCGCACCACCGTCTTGCTGCGGCACTTCGACGCACTCGACACGGCCACCATCGCCAGGCAGATGGACGTGTCCGCCGCCGTGGTGCGCAAGCGCCTGTCCCGAGGGCTGTCCATCCTCCGCGGACGGTTGGGCAGCGGCTCTGCAGGGGACAACATCACCTGCTGGGTCGCGGGGCTGTTCGCGTTCAAGGGTCACCCCTCAGGAGGAGTCGCCATGGCCAATGCCGTGACCGCCGCAGTGATCACCAAAGTCGGCTTGTCACTGCTCATCGTCGCCGGTTTGACCATGACTGGAGCCTGGGTCCTGGACAGCGACGAAAACCCGACAGCGCAGCCGGTCGCAGCCCTGCCTGCAGTGAGCCCTCAGCCGACCGTGGTGAGCGCGCCCACGGCTCTCGGCGCGTTCGCGAGCGGAGCACCGGAGCCTCTGCAAGTCTCTGCTCCGGTCGTCGCAGGCCCGGATGACAAGGGCCAGCTCTCCCCTCCCGCCCCCGCAACCGTGCTGCTCACACTCCAAACAGTGGACGAGCGCGGAGGCCCCATCGCCGGCGTGGAAGTGCGCAGCAAGTTCCGGCAGTCGGAGCCGTGGTGGACCGACACCAGCGGCCAGATTGAGCCGTGGTGGACCGACGCCAAGGGCCAGATAGAGATCCCGGTCGCTGCGGGCAGCGTGCTCGACCTGCTGCTCAAGCACGAACGCTTCCTCATCGAGCGGCTCGAGATCCAGATCCCCGGCGAGCTGACGATCGACACCATGCAAAGCGAGACGTTTCGGCCCGTCGTGGTGCTTCGCGAGGGCAGCGCGGCGCGAGTGGCTGTGACGGATACCAAGGGGGCGCCCATCGGAGGGGCCACCGTTCGCCTGCGCGACATGCATGACCTGACCGCTGACGGCACCATTCTCGGCACCGCAACAGACCTCGCGCGATCCGACTTCTACACAGGCCTGGGCGGCACGGACATCCGCGAGAGCACGACGGGTGACGACGGCATCGCCTCGCTCAGAGGCTTGCGCCCTGGCACGTATCAGCTGCGGGTCTGGGCGGACAGGTTCAGCGAGCATGACCAGACCGATCTGGGTATCACCTCGGGCCTCAACGACTTGGGGGTCGTGCAGCTTTCAGACGCGGTGCTGGTGCAGGGCGTGGTGCTCGGCCCCGGTGGGCCCGTGGAAGGCGCCAGAGTTGAGCTCATGCCCACTGCGGGTGGCGAGTACGCCACGGTGGACACGAACGCCATGGGCGAGTTCAAGGTCCACACCCTGAGTGCATACCCCGCGGAGAACCGCCTCAAGGTGAGCCACGACGGGCATGACACCCTGTGCGCCTCCAACATCGTGCTCGATGAGCAACCCCTGGTGCTGGAGCTACGAGCCCGCAGTGTAGCCCGACTGCTGCTCATCGACCCGACCCTGGGCACGCCCATCCACGGCGACGTCATGGTCTCCCGCGAGTACACCGACAGCTCACTGCTCCTGCCAGCGGCCTTCGCCAAGCGTGTCAGCACGCAAGCTGGCGAAGTTCTGATCGATGGGCTGGAGTCCTGCCTCCACGGAGTCCTGCTCAAGGTCGATGGCTTCCCACGGACCTGGGTCTCCCGAGATCAACTCCAGGCCGCTACCCACGACCCGCTCACGATCTTCCTGGAGGGCAAAGATCTGGTCCTGCTCGTGGTCACAGACCTGACGACGGGAGAGATCCTCTCGGACACAGGCCTGAAACTTGGTTACAAACAGAGCGGTCCCCACAGCATCTCCTCGAGCACCACTTGGCACGGCGAAGGTTCAGGAACCCTGTTCGACCCCGTGCTGGGCGGCTTCCCGCTTGACGTACAGCAGCTGCGCCTGGGGAGGTACGCCGACAATACCCAGATCATGTGGGTCGCCGCGATCGCAGAGGGCTACTTGCCCGGCAAACAGATCACGCTCGTGAAGAACGGCGAACTCGTGAGGCGCGGCGAGGTGCACATCCGGCTGGAGCGAGAGAGCGGCGGCTGAGCGGCCCGGGTCCGGGATTCCAGGCTTTCTGCCGGAATGACTGTCACTCACCGCTGATCGGCGGGATTCTAGAGTGACGCCATGGCACACACTCCTCACCACCACGACTCGGAGCAACTGCTCGCTCAGCTCGGCTGGGTGAAGGCCCTGGCCCACCGACTCGTGGTCGATCCCAATGTTGCGGACGACGTGCTGCAACGGGTGTGCTTGCTCGCACTTGAGAATCCGCCCCGAGACCTGAGCGGCGAACAAGGGCTGCGCCGTTGGTTGTCGTCCGCGACTCGCCGCCTGGTGCACCACTCGCAGCGCAGTCAGAGTCGACGGGCCCGTCGAGAGCGGGGCGCTGCCCGGCCAGAAGAGCTTCCATCAACGGCAACAGTCGCAGAACGCCGCGAGCTGATGCGCACTCTTGTGGACGCTCTCACCGGCCTGGACGAACCGTACTTCACCGTGCTCACCCTGCGCTACTTCGACGGTCTCACGATCGCCGAGATCGCCACACGAGAGCAAGTCTCACGAGAACTGGTGCGCACGCGCCTCTCCCGTGGACGAACCAAACTGCGTGCTCGGCTGCAGCCAGGCGAGGGTGACGACCGCGAGCGCTGGCTGGCCGCCCTCGGCCCCATGGCCATCTCAACGGCCTTCGTGCGCGACGGCGCTCACCTTGCTTTTTGGAAGAACCTCGGAGGATTCGTCATGGCACAAACCCCATCCGTCCTGGCCCTGAAGGCAGCTCTCGGCCTGGCGTTGGTGGCCGTGGTCGCGCTCACGGCTTGGAACGCCCTGGACGAGCCAGCGGCCCCGAGCACAGCAGCCCCACTCACTCTTCCCGCAACGAGCTCTGCTCCACCAGACGCTCTTGATGGTCACCTCGTGAGCGATCCCGGGCCGAGCTCAATCCAAATGCCTCTGGTAGCTCCCCCAGCCACGGCGCCCGAACATGCAGAACTCCTGGCCGAGCCGATTCAAGCCATCGATCGGGAGCTGGTCCTCAATCAACTGTTCAACCTGACCTCCCAACTCGCCCTGGGTGAACTCACTGCCGATGCTGTGCTCGATCTGTCCTTGGACATGATGGCCCTGCTCGAAGACGCAGCAGAACCAGAGATGACACACGGTGGAAACGTCGCCAAGTACACGCTGCTGGAGTCAAACCCCGGCGACCATATCACCCTGAGCGTTCGAGAGGCCGATGTGCCGGGAGGCGTACCTGAGTTCCGGATCGAGGCTGACTTGAAGACCTTGCCCGGGTTCATCACGGGCAGCGTCGACGATGGAACCACCAGCACCACCGTGGGGTTCGACTACTACCTGGACAGGGACAGTCAGCTCTCAAGCATGTACGTGATAACACAGGCCCTCACCAAGCACTCTGAGGCCCTCGCGGATGAGTCCCTCAGCAGAGGGCGACTCCCGGGCGGGGGGGCATTACGCGTCGAGGGGGGCGAGACCAAGTGGCAGCCGCTGTGGATGCAGTACCAAGTGATGGACGACGGCGAAATCTCGTGGATGCACACCATCGGCGATGCAGTCATCGACGAGACCGGACTGGACCCCCAGGATGCCCGCTCGCAGAGGCTGGCCAAGCGATTGGCCGACGCTCGGAACCGCTGAGCGCATCTGGCTCCTCGCCCTACACGGGCGCAGGATGGGTCCGTTTCGGAATCCCATCCCACAGAGGCTCTTTCGCCACCTATATTGGTCCCCCGAGCTTGCGCTCGACCAGAGAGTCGCTTCAGGGGGAAAAGATGATCTTCAAGCCAGCGATGGTCTCCTTGCTGGTTCTCGCGCTCTGCGCGGGCGCGCAGGGACAAATCGTGCCCGACTTCGACGCCGTGCCGATCTCCGGGCAGAATCCCCTGACGGTCAGCTTCACCGATCAGACCACTGGGGCCTCACCCATCTTCTGGCTCTGGGACTTCGGTGACGGCGGGGCTTCGAACGCGCAGAACCCGGTGCATACCTATCTCGCGCCGGGGTCCTACACCGTCAGCTTGACCGCCATCGAAAGCACGAGCGCTTTCGGTACAGCAACCAAGCGCGACTTCATCAGCGTCGCGCCCGCGCCCCTCGTGCCCAACTTCGTGGCCACACCCACCACGGGCGCGCTGCCCCTGACCGTGAGCTTCAGCGATCAATCCAGCGGCGTGGCGCCCACGTCCTGGGTTTGGGACTTCGGTGACGGCGGCACATCAGCTGACCAGAATCCCAGCCACACCTACCTGGCCATCGGCAGCTACACGGTCACCCTCACGGCGTTCTTCCATCAGCAAACGGCCACTCTCGTTTCGACCGACCTGATCACCGTCGTCCCGGCCCCGCTGGTCGCCGACTTCAACGCCACGCCTCTCTCGGGCGTCAACCCGTTGCAGGTCTCCTTCACGGACACTTCGCACGGCGCCACCACGACAGCCTGGTCGTGGGACTTCGGCGACGGCGCCAGCTCAACAGTGCAGAACCCGACGCACACCTACACGGCCCCGGGCCACTACGACGTCAGCTTGACGGCCTTCGTACTGCAACAAGCTGAGACGACGGTGAAGACAGGCCTGATCAGTGTCGCTCCCGCCCCCCTCGTGACAGCCTTCACGGCCGACCCGCTCAGCGGCAGCAACCCGCTCAAGGTGAGCTTTCTCGACCAGTCCGTTGGCGCCACTGTCACGGCCTGGCTGTGGGACTTCGGCGACGGCAGCCAATCCAGGCTGCAGAACCCTCGCCACACCTACACGGCGGTGGGAGACCACACCGTTTCACTCACCGCCTTTGTGGGCCAGCAAGGTGAGACCGCCGTGCAGGCCCAGTTCATCCACGTCGACCCCGCACCGCTCGTCGTGGGCATCGCCGCCTCGCCCAAGCTGGGGCACGCCCCGCTCTGGGTGAATTTCAGCGACCAATCCAGCGGCGCACCGGTGACAGCCTGGGCGTGGGACTTCGGTGATGGTTTTGGCGCCAACATCCAGAATCCCAAGCACCAGTTCGTCGCACCAGGATCCTACACCGTGACCCTCACCGTCTCGGTGGGCCAACAGACCGGGACACTCGTCCAGCAGGGATTGGTGACCGTGCTCCCGCCTCTCTACCCCGTGACTGCCGAGGTCTTCGCCAGCGATGCCGGGATCGGTGATCGCTTCGGCCACAGCGTTTCGCTCAGTGCAGACCGGCTGCTCACCGGAGCCATCTTCCAGGACACTGTAGGCACCAACTCGGGGGCAGCCTACATACACGAGCTCGCGGCCGACGGCTCCTGGACCGAACTCACCCGCCTGCTGGCCAGCGATCGCACGGCCGGTGATCAGTTCGGCAACTCCGTCGCCATCTCTGGCAGCCGCGCCGTGATCGGTGCGCCATTCCACGAACACGATGGCGCGTTTGATCAGGGATCCGCCTACATCTTCGAGCACAAGCCCGGCCTCCTCTGGCGAGAGGTCGCCGAGCTGAGGTCCCCCCACCTGAACAACAACACACACTTCGGCAGGGCGGTTGCGCTGGAGAACGACACTGTTGCCGTAGGTGGCGAAGCCCAAGGACTCAAAGCGGGAACTGCCTGGGTCTTCGAGCGCGGCGCCTCGGGAGGCTGGGACGAAGTGGCCAAACTGCAGGCAGGTGACGAGGCCGCGGGAGATCGGTTCGGCATGGCCGTCGCCATGTCTTCTGGTTACCTGCTCGTCGGCGCACCGCAGGAGAGCCACGGAGGGATCGGCGCGGGCGCAGCCTACGTCTTCAAGAGATCTGCTGAAGGCCAGTGGCTTCAACAGGCCAGGCTCGCCCCGACCGACGTTGGCATGGGCGCACAGTTCGGCGCCGCCGTGTCCCTCTCTGGCAGCCGCGCGGTGATCGGCTCCCCCGGTCACCGCAGCTTCAAGGGAGCCGCCTACGTCTTCGATCGCCAACCCGACGGGACCTGGGAGCAGACTGCGTTGCTCGTCATCGCCGACCCCACGTCCTTCGACATGCTGGGCACGGACGTCTCGATCCGTGGCGACGACGCGCTCATCGGCGCCACGGGAACAGACTCCCTCGTCTACGGCACGAACTCGGGCTCGGCCTACCTGTTTCGGCGCCAGCCCAATGGTGATTGGAGTCAGCTGGCCCAGCTCTTGTCCTCTGACGGGAAAGCGAACGATGAGCTGGGCGTCGCCGTCTCCCTGGCAGCAGGGCGTTTAGCCATCGGTGCGAGAAAACACGACCACGCCGGGGGCGACGCGGGTGCGGTCTACATCTATGAAGCCGCGTCGGGTTCACTCTTGCTGGAGACCCTCCCCGCCGACTCCGCGACTCCCACGGCGACCCTTTCGCTCGTGCTACGGGGAGCGCCTCCAGGATCATGGGTGCAACTTCTGATGGCTCTCCCAGACGACTCCAGTGCGGCGCCAGAAGGTCGGCACAAGACGCCGCTGCCCAGTGTGAGCATCGTCACCATGCGAGCTGACGCCGACGGTGAGGTCACGCTGCCGCTCGCGTCAGGCGGTGACACCCTGGCTCCCTGCCGGCTGCAAGCGGTCGTCCCTGAGAACGGGGCGCTGCAGTGGTCGAACGTGCTGAAGCTGCCCGGCGATTCGTGAGGACCTGCTCAGGGTGTGCTGCCACGCACTCCGTTGCTGGCGGCGAAGCCCGCTGGCGAAGGGCTGGGCGTGTCCGGCACGCAGGGTCAATCCCAGGCTTGCGCTCCCGCTCGCAAGCCATGGATACTCACCACCCGGGCAGGACCACACACTGACATCACGCAAGGGGGCGAGTGACCATGCCGAGACGACGGGCAGATGCAGAGACACTGACTGTTGGTGAGTGGATGCTCACCGTCTTCGTGTTGGGGATTCCGGTGGTGAATCTGGTGATGTACTTCGCCTGGGCCTTCAGCAGCACGGGAAACGCTGATCGAAGGAACTTCTGCCGAGCCACGATCTGCTGGGCCCTTATCGGCATGTTCGTCTGGGGCGGCTTCTTGCTGCTCGCTGTGGGAGCGTCCGTGGCAGCCCGGTAGGGATGGGACGAGACGCACGAGCGGCGCCTGGCAGCGCGGCGAGTTCAGTCGAGCTCGATCTCGACCTGCTTCGCGTCACCTCGTGCCACCTGGAGGGTTCTCGACGCGACCTCCACACCGTCTGCACCGCTGGTGAAGACCCGTAGCACGTAGGAGCCCACGTCGACCGGATCGAAGCTCCAGTGCCCGGCCTCGGGCCGGACGCTGTCGAGCCTCACCCCGGTGTGGCGATCGTGGAGATGCACCACGAAGTCGTCCACGGAGACGTCGGGTCCGGCAGTGAGTGTGCCGTCGATGATCGCGGCGCGGCGCATCGTGATCGTCACTTCGTGGGGCTCATCGCTCTCTTCAAGCGTCACACCCACACCCCCGGTCGAGAGGTAGCCGCTGGCGCTGGCAAAGCAGTCCGCTCGCCCCAACGGCAGGTGCTGCGCGGCGAACTCTCCCGCGGCGTTCGTGACCCTGTCCACCCAGTAGGGGCCCAGGGCCTCATTGCGCAGACGGCCGAGAGTGTCCTGGCTCAGAGCTCCCAAGGACGGATACCGATCGCCTGGAGCCCGGCCACCGTTGATCTGGACAGCCGCACCGGCCAGGGGTTCGCCGTTGTCGGCGTCGACAACTCGGCCACGAATCATCGCACCGGCGAGGTCTACGGCGAGCTGGTCTGCAGCGCCGTCCACCAGCGTGATCGAGCGCACGTTGACCAAGCCGTCCGGAGCGTTCACCACCAGCATCGCGGGGCCCGGGAGCATGCCTGCCAGGCGATAGCCACCGTCCTGATCCGTGGTGGTCGTGGCGACGACCTGCCAGCGCTGGGCGCTGTCCGGCGTGCTGACGACCCGCACCTGTGCGCCGCTGAACGGAGTACCTGAGCTGGTCACCGTGCCGTAGATGACCGCCCCCTCCATCAACTGCAGGTCCACCTGGCCGAGCTCCTGTTCATCGAGCCACAGATCCACGGCGCCTCGGGGCAGATCGTCCGGCAGGCTGTCCAGGCCGCCGTAGCCCGACGGATCGACAGAGGCCGCGACGGCCAGCAACACCTGACGCCCTGAGGTCAGCTTCAAGAAACGATAGTGCCCCATCTCGTCCGCCGTGGCCAGCCGCGCCCCCTTCAGGTCGCGAGCCTTCGATGTCAATGAGATGGGCAGGCCTCGCCAGCGCCCCGCCGCAGGCTCCTCCCGCCTTGGAACTGACAAGGCCAAGACAGTCGCTCCGGGAACATGGCGCCCCTCTGCATTGGTGACCGTGCCCTCGACGAGCCGTTCCCCCGTGAGCTGGACCACGTAGGGCGCATCGGTCTGTTGTTCAAGGATGACCCTCTGCTCCGTCTGCGCACCCACGTGACGGTCGGCGTTGACCCAGACAATCCACTCACCGGGGGCTGCGTCGATGGCATAGCGACCATCGATCCCCGTGCGATGCCCCACCGTGCCCGTCTTCATGGCGGGACCTGACCTTGGCGCCATCTGCACGTGGGCGCCGGCGATCGGATCACCATGATCGTCGATCACGAAGCCAGAGAACACGAGGGAGCGATCGAGGAGGATCTCTACGGCGACGATAGCGCCCGGCGCTACAGGTCCCGCCGTCACCAGCGCCTGCCCATACCCTGCCGCGTGCACCATGAGATCTGTGCCCTCTGCCCCCGCGCCGGTGATACGAAAAGCCCCCGGTGCAAGGTCGTAGCGTTCGCCCCGCTGAACACGCAGCTCATCCCGCACCCGGCGGGTCAGCTCAGAGAATCGCTCGGGCAAGTTGGCCCAGACCTGGGCTTCCGGGACAACCTCCCCGCTGAGCCGGTCTCGCAGAGTCAGCATGATCTCGCCCGGCGCCCGCAAGGTCAGCTCGATCGAGGTGTCACCAGTTTCGACGCGTGCATCGTGCGCATACGCCGTCCCCCTTGCCTTGGCTCCCAACGTATAGGGGCCAGGGAGCAGGCCACCGATGAGAAAACGCCCCTCGCTGTCCGTGTGCACCAGGGCGTCTGAACGATCATTGCGGACGCTCGGATCGACCGCGTACCAAGGCGGCGGCTGATGGTGCCTGACATAGACCGCCGCTGCGGGCACGGGCCTCCCTGCACTGTCCTGCACGAGGCCGCCCAGCTGCGCGCCGTTGCCCAACATCATCGTGCCCACGTCGGTCGTCGCACCTGAGGCGATGGCCGTTCCCTTGAGCGCGATGATGTCTCTGTCGGCACGAGTGATCGCCAGATCGACCTGTCCGGCGGGGAGCCCCGTGAGCACGAAGCGCCCGTCGTCGCCTGTGCTCGCTCGGACCACCGTGCGCTGAGCCCGTGAGAGCAGCTCATGCTCAATGGGAACACCACTCTGGGCCTCCCCCTTCGACGCAGGCGACCAGGCCAGCAGCTCCACGGTCACCCCCGCCAGGGGCCGGTCAGCCCTGTCGGTCACGCGCCCCTGCACGCTGCCCGCCCAGGCCATGGAGAGGACTCCGAGGTCGAAACCGCCACGCTGCAGGGGAGGGTTGCCGTGCACGCGGGTGACGTGGTCGCGATGAAGCACGACCAGCACGGTCTCATCCAGGTCATCGTTCGAGTTCCTGGAGAAGTCGCGCTCGAACACGAAGCCGCCCAGCTCATCCGTGAACACACTCTCTGTCGCGGCCCGCAGGGTCATGGGTACCGGAGAGTCCTCGTTGTTCAGGCCCAACAGCCCGGCCAGTTGACTGGGATGGAGGGCGAAGCGCACCTCGGCTCCCGCGAGCGGCTCACCGTCTCCATCGAGGACCGTGCCGTGCAAGGGGTCGGGTGCAGCTTCGGCAGACGCCGCTGCGGTCGTGGGCTCCACACCGAGCGCCACCAACGCCTCCGCTGCGGCGGGGGCAGACTCTAGCGGCTCGGCGGGCTCGGTCGCCTCGTTCGACAGCGGCGCCACAACCACCGCACCCCCACCGTCTTCGAGCAAGCCCACCGTGCCCGGCACACCCGGGCCCAGCGCCCACCACAATCCCCCAAGCGTAGCCACGGTGACCACCACCGCCGTCACGACTTTCATCTTCATGGACATGATCGCTGCTCCCGTAACACCTGCGCCGATGACCTTGCCCGCGCTGAGCAAGCCCGCCCCCTCCCCCGCCATGGCCAGGGGCAACAGGCCTAGTGACCAGGCCCTGCGTGACGTGCCCATGTCTGCATCGAGCTGTTCGCGCAACTGCTCCAGGGCACGGCGCAAGCGGGTGCGCACCGTCGCGCTGGGTACATCGATCCGCCGGGCGATCTGCGCGGAGCTCAGGTCCTCGAAGTAGCGCATGAGCACCGTGGCGCGGTACGGCTCGGGCAGGGCCAGCACCGCATCCACGACCCGAGCCTGTGAGTCGGCCATGCTGACCAGCTCATCGGTCGACGGAGCCGCGCCACTCCCGGACACCGCCTGCTCTCGACGGGCGCGCCGCCCTTCGCTGCGCACCTGCCGACGCACCAGATTGCGCACCACGCCAGCGAGCCAGGCGCGCATGTTTTCCGGCTGTCGGGGCCCCTGCTGCAAGGCCACCATCCAGGTCTGCTGCACCACGTCGTCCACATGGGCCTGATCGAACAGCAGGCTCTTGGCCAGTCGTCGCACCCAGCGCGAGTGGCTCAGCAGATCGTCAATGTGGTGGGGATGGGTCATGGGTTCCGCGAAACAGTGCCCGCGGAGGCGACGATCGTTTCACGATCTTGCGATCGATCGCCATCATCCCAGGTCTCACCGCTGGCAAGCCCAGGGCCAGAAGGGACAGGTGCGCCTCGTCACGCAGACCCATCGCGGTCGGGCTCTTCTCCAGCTGCGGGCCAGCGAGCGCAGGCCAGCTTCTGCAGGCCAGGCCCCAGCGCGGAGTGCGGCGCGAGAGCGTCAGGAAGCCAGGACTAGCGCCCCTGCCCCTTGTTGCCCCGCTCGGACGACTTGCCCTTCTGGGGCACCCAGTCATTGCTGAGAGCGGGCTTGCCGGGGGTCACCAGACCCTCATCGGGGGCCTCGCTGGCATCGGCGGCCTTCGCGGTAACGGCCGCCTTGGCTCGCTTCAGCCTGGCCTTCTCCCGGCGGAGCTTGTCCTTCTTCGCTTTCCTGGCCTTGGTGGCCTTTTTGCTGGCTGTAGACATGATGCCCGGGATCCTAACACCCCGCCGTCCATGGGGCGCTGGCCAACCTCGTAGAACCCGGCAACCCCGGCAGAATCTCCATCAGGGAACAGCTCGGGTTGGCCGAGAGGGCGATCAGCCGGCTCCCCTCATCCCTCAGAGCCGGCCCCCGCAGGACCCTCTCGTTGCCGAGCAAGATGGACACGCAGATCACACTCACAGAGCAGGATCGCGGCTTCACCCTGGTGGAGCTGGCCGTCGTCGTCGTCATCATTGGCGTCCTCGCAGCCTTCGCCGTGCCCCGCTTCTTGGTCTCGGTCGAGCGGTCCAAGGCCTCCGAGGCGTTCAACTACGCCTCCACCCTGCACTCGGCCCAGGAGCGCTACGTCTCCCGCCAGGGCACCTACTCTGACGATGTCTCGAAGCTCGACACCCTGCTGGCCGCGCCGCAGTACTTCACCCTGGGGGCTGTCGTCGTGCCCGACTCAGCCTCCAGCCTGGAGACCGGCTGGGAGATCACCTTCACCCGCGCGGGATCATCGAGCGGATACGGCGCGTACACGGTGGTCTGGGGCTACCTGGGTTTCGACGGGACCAACAGCACGATCGCGAACAGCGTCAACCCCTTCCAGACCACGGACAGCTGAGCTGTCCCGAGCACCGGGACTCAGCCTCAAAACCCGGGGCCTGGCAGGCTCTCACCGTGCAACCACGTCGACGGTGAAGTCCCGACGCAGGTACGTGCACACGCCGTCCACGTCCTCACAAGCGTAGAAGAGCGCGTAGCCCGAGAGCGTGCCCTTCGCACCCGGAGGCAGGCGCAACTCCACCTCGGCGCTGCGTACCTCTGACGAGACCACGTCACTCGTCTCACCTGCCACGCGCACCCACTGGCTCCCGAGCGCCCATCCGTCGGGCAAGGTCTCGTCGCCGAACCAGACCACCATTGGCTCGGCCTCGTTGTTCCAGTGCACACCGCTGTCTGTCCGGGGACGAAACGCCACGTGCACCCTGGCCACCGGGTCCGCCGCATCGGTGTGGTGTGCCACCGCCGTGTCGACCTCCAGCCAACCGCCATCGTCTCGCAGGATGGCCCCCTCGGGATCGGGTTCGACCGCGTCCTCAGCCCCGACAAACCTTCGCTGCGGTGCGGCTCGCTCCGACTGGGTCAGCGCCGCGCTCAGGACGGGCACCGCCTCGCCACGGTCAACCAACGCGGCCAACGCCTCATCGACCCAGGGATAGAACGGGTAGGGTTTGTCGAGCGCCGGGCCGTATTGCTGGATGCGCCTTCGCCAGATGTACTCGTTCGGTCGAGCCGTCAGTGCACCGCTCCAGGCGAGGAGCGCGTCTTGGAAGTCGCTGCCCTGGCGCTGGGCCGAGTCGTAGCGCATGCGCAGCGCCACACCCAGTCGAAACAAGGCCCGAGCATCCTCGGGATGTTGTGCGGAGAAGAGTCGCAGCGCCCCCACCGTGGCATCGATGGGCCGCACGGCACCATCGGCGAACAACAGCTGCGACAGGGCCTGCCACATGGTGCCCTCAGCCGAGCTGGGATCGTGCGCGGCACACTCCACCAACTCGGTGCCTGACGACTCGGCGACATCGCCCGGGCGCGCTGCCCCGGCGCCGAAGTCTCGCTCCAAGAACTCTGCCTCAAACGTCGCGGGGTTGGGCCGAATGGCCCGCACCATGCCCGCCTCGTCGATGGCGTAGACGATCGGCACGGCCCTGGCCTCGGTGAGGTTGAAGGGGTCCCAGAGGATCGGCCAATCGAAGCCCTGCCAGCGAGCGTAGAGGTCGCAACGCTCCGGGTGCTGCTCCTGAGCGATGCCCAGCACGACCAGGTCGTGGCTCTCGCGCCAGCTCTTGCTGAGTTCGTGCCAGACCGGCACGTGTTGGCGACAACCCGCTCACCAGGAGGCGAACTCGATCAACAGCACCTTCCGTCCGTGGAAGCTGGCCAGATCAACGACCTGGGAGCCATCGACGGTGGGCAGCACCAACGGGCCAAACGGCTGACCGACCTGAGGCTGCGGGCGCGACGGGTTGGCCAGGGCCACGGTCCCGCAACCGAGCAGGAAGGCAGAGATCAGTACGAGCTTCATGGGCATCTTCATGGCGCCACCATAACGTCCCTGGGCGCCGCCACATGGCATGATCAGCTGCCCTGACCGATCACGGACAGCGACAGCCCATGCGCCGGAGCAGAACTTGTGAAGATTGCCCTGATCCAGAGCCACGCCACCGCCGACAGAGCTGAGAACCTGGCCCGAGCCCTGGCCGCTGCGGAGAGTGCGACCCGGGATGGCGCCCAGCTGCTGTGCTTCGCCGAGTTGGCCTTCGAGCGCTTCTATCCCGTGGTCCCGGCGGACAGTGCGTCGGCTGCCTTGGCCGAGACGATCCCCGGCCCCACAACGGACGCCTTCTGTGCCCTGGCGAGAGCACACGGTGTGGTGGTGATCCCCAACCTGTTCGAAGTGGACGGCGGCGAGACCTACGACACCTCACCCGTCATCGACGCGGACGGATCGCTGTTGGGCAAGACGCGCATGGTCCACGTGCCAGACTACGCCTGGTTTCACGAGCAGAGCTACTACACCCCAGGTGACAAGGGCCTGCCGGTCTATGACACAGCCGTGGGCCGCATTGGCGTGTCCATCTGCTACGACCGGCACTTCCCCGAAGCCATGCGCGCCCTGGCCCTGGCTGGCGCCGAATTGGTGGTCGTCCCCCAGGCAGGTGCGGTGGACGAATGGCCAGAGGGCCTGTACGAAGCCGAGCTACGAGTGGCCGCCTTTCAGAACGGCTACTTCACCGCCCTGTGCAACCGGGTGGGTCCTGAGCCCAAGATCGAGTTCGCCGGTGAGTCGTTCGTTTGCGACCCGTCTGGCGTGGTGGTCGCCCGTGCTGGCAAGGGCACGGACGAAGTGCTCACCTGTGACATCGACCTCTCAGAGGTGCCCGGATCCCACGGACGCACGCTGTTTCTGCCCGACCGACGACCGAGCCTCTACGGCGACTGGCTCAGCTGAGAAACCGATGTAGTCTCGATGGTGATGTAGAGTCACCCGGGGCGCGGTCACGGGCAGTGCACCGCCACCGGGATTCTTCGTAGCTACCTGAGAGGCGTCGGTCATGCAGAGCCATCCTCCGCCCATGACCGGGCGCCCAGATCGCGAGGCCCCGCCAGCTCCCGCAGGCCGCAAGCACCCCTGGTGGCACTGGGTGATCGCCGTGGACGCGTTGCTCGTGCTCGCCACCAGCGTCAACCGCTACCTCCCTGACCTGGGACACAACCCGCTCTTCTCGGGAGGCGGCGGCTGGCGCCTGCTCGAACCGCTCAACCTCGTACGTGAGGGCAACCCCGCCACCTGGTGGTCCGGGTTGGCCCTGCTCGTGGCCGGACTGCTGGCCTGGGAGTTGGTGGGCCGCCAACCGGGCACAGCGCCACGCTCCAGCCGTCGATCCTGGGTCGCTGTGGCCGCCGTGCTGATCGCTCTCTCCGCCGATGAACTCGGATCCTTTCACGAACGCATTGACCTGCCCGGCGGCTTTCGCGGCGTGGCCGCCGTGGGGGCCATCGCGTTTTCCTGGCCACTGCTGGTCTTGTTCCGACAACAGGAAAGCCGCCGCGCGGCCGTGGGCATCACACTCGGCTTCGGCCTCTTCGGCGGGGTCGCCGTCATGGAGCATTTCGAGCGAGCCAGCCCATTGCCCACCTGGCTCCGCGGCCCCCGCGCCGGTCTCGAGGAGGGTCTGGAACTCGCCGCCCAGCTGCTGATCGTGATCGCCTTGGTCCGTCAACGCAGACAGCCACCGCATGAGCCGTGGCGTGCTGTGGTACCCCGCCCCGATCGCTGCCCCCGGTTGCCGCTGTGGCTCACGGCCGCGCTCATGCTTCACGTCGCCGTTGCGCTGTGGTTCGTCCCCACTCTGACCGACCTGGGGCCACGGGGAGACCCTTCGTGGTGGTTCCCGTTTGTGGCCTTCGCGCTCGCTGCTTGGCGTGTCTGGTGGGCCAATGTTGAGTCTCCCTCGTGGCGCAGTCGCCTGGTCGTGGCCGCGCTCATGGTCGCCAGCATGGACTCGGTCGCCCAGCTGTCGCAGCACCTGTTGATCATGGACTCCAGTCTTGCCCCCGGCCCCTTCAGCGGCGCCTGCCAAGTGGGCTTGTGCGCCGCCCTGATCGTGGTCGCCGCGTCCAGGATCGGTGCCGGGGCAATCGATGCGCTGCCTTCCTGGAGGGGTTGCCTGGCCAGCCTGGTCGCTGTGAGTCTGATGGCGTTCAGCCGCGTCGCCGACATGGCTGTCGCGCCCACCGAAGCGATCGTCGCTGGATGCGCAGCCTGTCTGCTGTGGGCGAGCTGTCCCAACGAAGGTGAAGAGGCAGCACACTGAGGTGAGTGCACGCGCTGTTGGCCGGGCGACCCCGAGCCCCGGAGAATTGCAATGCTCACTTCTGCTGACACCGCGAGCGCCGCTGCCCGCACCATCAGGAGGGGGCACCGCTCGACCGGCACGGCCTGCACACGACGCGCCTGTTTTCCCCCACCGAATTGCCTGTTCTCGTCGGCCGGAGAATGGTTCGACACGGTATAGTTTGGCCTCGCGCCGTGTGAGCGCGAGCAGCAGTTGATGACCTCATGCCGTTGAGGGAGAGCCAGCGTGGGCTGGACCAGCGTCACGCTATCCGTTCCCCTTGAGGGCCTGACGATGACCTGACCCTATCCACAAGTCTCCCGAGCCTTTTGACATGAGCAGTTACAGCACGGCTGATATCCGAAACATTGCGTTCATCGGTGGACCGGATACGGGAAAGACTTCGTTGGCGGAGGCCATGCTTTTCGCCACCGGTGCCATCAAGCGCCTGGGCAAAGTGGGCGACGGGACGACGACGTCCGACTTCGATGACGAAGAGCAGAGCAAGGCCCACTCGATCCGCTGCAGCCTCATGCGCATGGATCACAAGGGCACCCACATCAACCTGCTCGACACGCCAGGCTACCCGGACTTCATCGGCGAGGTGGCCAGCGCGCTCGGCGCCGTCGAAGTCGCCGCGCTCGTGATCAACGTGCACAAGGGGCTGACGTTCCCATGCCACCAGACCTGGGACCTGGCAGGCAAGACCGGCAGGGCTCGTTGCATCGTGCTGACCCACATCGACCAAGCAGAAGACTTCGACATCTCCGCCTTCTGCACAGACCTCGGCGAAGGCCTGGGCGTCCGTTGCTTGCCCGTGTCCGTGCCGATCGGGGTGGGCGAGAAGATGACGGGCATCAAGAGCGTGCCCCTTGGAGCCAAGTTTGAAGACGACGTGGCCGATCATCGCGAGGCGCTCATCGAAGCGGTGGTCGAGGTCGACGATGAGGCCATGACCCGGTTCCTCGAAGAGGACGCGCCCCCCGAAGAGGCCGAGGCCTACGAGTTGTTGACCCGTTCGATCCTGGCTGGTGAGGTGATCCCCGTGCTCTGCGCCGACCCGCTCGAGGGTCACGGCGTCACCGAGTTGCTGGACTTCTTCGAGAGGGCCCTGCCTTCCCCCGCCACGGGGCCGTTCTTCAAGACCATCGAAGGCGAAGATCTGCACCCCGACTCCGACGGCACGACCCTGTTCGTCTTCAAGACGGTCATCGACCCGTTCATAGGCAAGCTGTGCATTCTCAGGGTCGTCTGCGGTGTCGCCGAGCATGGTCACTCGCTCAAGCTCTCACGCACGGGCAAGGCCGTGAAGCTTGGCCACCTGGAGACCGTGCAAGGCAAGGACCACAAAGAGGTTCACCAGGCCACGGCAGGTGATCTGATCGCGGTGACGAAGATCGACGAGCTCGAGACGTCAGACACGCTGCTCGATTCAGACCACGATCGTCACCTCGCGCCACTGGTGGTGCCCAAGCCCATGGCGTCCAGAGCCATCGAGCCCCTCGATCATGGCGACGAGCTGAAGCTGGCCACCGCGCTGCGCCGTGTGGTCTCCGAGAGCCCGGCGTTCAGCTACGAGCGCAACGAGTTCACCGCAGAGCTCGTGGTCCACGGCACATCGATCATGCACATCCAGAGTGAGCTCCATCGCATCAAGGAGCGGTCTGGCGTCGAGGTGAAGGTCGCCATCCCCAGAGTCGCGCTCAAGGAGACGGTCACCCTGTCGTCGAAGGGCCACTACAGGCACAAGAAGCAGACGGGCGGGCGCGGTCAGTTCGCCGAGGTCTTCCTCGAGGTGTCGCCCGCCGAGCGAGGCGCGGGGCTCGTCTTTGAAGACGGCACGGTGGGAGGATCGGTGCCCAAGAACTTCATCCCCGCCATCGAGAAGGGCGTCATCGAACTGATGAACACGGGCATCATCGCTGGCTACCCCGTGGTCGACGTGACCGTGCGCGTCAAGGACGGCAAGTTTCACGACGTCGACTCGGACGAGGCCAGCTTCAAGCTCGCCGGCGGCCGCGCCTTCAAGGACGGCTTCAGCAATGGCAAGCCCGTCCTGCTCGAGCCCCATCTCGACATGGAGGTCGCAGTGCCCAGCCGCTTCATGGGCGCCATCACCGCTGATGTGACCTCCCGCCGCGGTCAGATCGTGGGCATGTCCTCTATTGGCGACATGCAGATCGTGCGCACGAAGGTGCCTCAGCGAGAGGTGATGACCTATCCCACGGTGCTGCACTCGCTGACCCAAGGCGAGGGCTCGTTCAGCGCAGAGCATGCAGACTACGAGGTCGTGCCCGGCAACATCCAGAAAGAGATCATGGCCGAGTACCAGCCAGAGCACGCAGACGACTGAACCGCTGCGTGGTGTCGTGGCAAGACCCCACTGGACAACCAGGCCAGTCTGGTCCAGATGCAGAGCAAGCCGCCCAGCTCACTCGAGCTGGGCGGCTTGTGTACAGAGACCGTGATCCCGCAGAGCTTCAGCCGTCGCTGAGCGCCCCTTCGTACTCGGCGACCACCGCCTGAAGCGCCTCTCGCATGGCACCTTCAGAGTGCTCCACAGCGCGCTTCTGGATCTCGATCGCTCGCTCGATATCCCCACGCCAGAAATGCACCCTGGCTGCGGTATCAAGGATCGCACCGTCGTCCTCCCCGCCCAGCTCAAGGGCCTTGTTCGCCGCCAGCAGAGCCAGATCGAGGAAACGGTTGTCCAGGTCGACCTCCGGGTCCACCAGGTTCCAGGCGAAGCCGTTCAGGCTGCCAGGGTTCTTCGCCGCGATGGCCTCGTCGACGATCTGCTGACCCAGTGCCAACGCCTCGGCCTTGTGCTCCGGGAGCCTGGAGACGATGGAGAAGTGCAGGCTCTCCAGGCCCTTCGCGGCCAGAGGGTGTTCGCGCCTGAACTCCAAGAGGCGCAGGTAGGCCTCGGCAGGGTCAGCTGACCTGGCCGCGTAGATCGCGCTCTTCTTGGCGCTGATCTCCTTCATCATGGCGGGACCCTTTTCGTAGTCCCATTTGTCATCAACGACAAAGGCCAAGGGGATGTCGACCTCTGCGGGATGACCGATCCAGGCGATCTTGCCGGTCTTGTCCACCAGGAAGCTGGTGGGGATTCCGCGCTGGCCCGAGGCCTTCATGTAGGCCTCATTCGTCTCACGGGCCACGTCCCAGGCCACCGTGTAGTCCATGCCGTCGCCCTTGTCTTCGACCATGGCCTTGACCTTCTCCAGCGTATTGCCTGGGTCTTCGCTGGTGAGCCCGATGATCGTCACGTCCTGGTCCCTGTAGTCTCTCTGCAACTGCGAGAGATGTGGCATGCTCGCCACGCAAGGGCCTCACCAGGTGGCCCAGAACTCCACGAGGTAGACGTTCCCCGCTTCGAAGTTCGAAACCTGCGAGCCCTTCACCCAATCGGCGACACTCAACGCCGGGGCGGTGTCACTGATACCCAGGGACGGTGTGTCCCCGGCATGGGCAGGAGCCATCATGGCCGCACCGGCCACGCCGGCGAGAAGCAACCTCTTCATGGTCAAGTCCCTCAAGAGAAAGCGAACGTGCTGAGTCAATCCAGGGGGCGAGTCTACTCTTCTTGTGCCATCGCTGGGATCCGCATGCCCGGTGCTGCACAATCCGGCAACACCTTGGCCGGTCTGATGGCCAAGGTCGCCGGAAGACTCGGGAGATCACACGGATCGTGGGTCGAAGAAAGGGAACCACAGGGAGACCGGCCCGGGTGCGCATGCTGAGCTGGTTTCTGCTGGCAGCTGCCTGCCCCGGCGCCCTCGACGCTCAAGAACTGCGTCAACCGCCCCGTTCTCAGAGAGATCACAGCGAGCCCTTTCGCCACACTCACTCCTGGCAACTTGACCAGGACCTGATCGCACCGAACAACGAAGACAGGGACTACACCCAGGGCCTGTCCTTCGAGTGGTTCACTGAAGAGCGCGACCCGAACGCCTACCCCAATGACCTCTGGGGTTTCTCTCATGCCCACGAGCTTCTCGACGGCGCTGCGTCGACGCTGAGTCTCCGTCAGGCGGACGGCCAGGCCAGGCTCGTGACAAGCATGGGCCTGGGCTCCATCGCCTTCACGCCGGACAACATCGCCGCGGCGGCGCCGGTGACCAACGAGAGGCCCTACTCGAACCTCTTCTACTACACGCAACGACGCATCCAGGAGTCGCCGGACGGGTCCGTGGGCACCGAGCTGCGTCTGGGCATGCTGGGCACCAACGTGGCCAGCTACGCTCAGACGAAGATTCATCAGGCCAACCGGGTGGCGTTCAACAGCGACCAGCCCGTGGACCCCAACGGTTGGGGCAACCAGATCTCTGACGGAGGCGAGCTCACGTTTCTCTATCGCGTCTCCTCCGATCGCATCGTCTCTCGCGGAGAGTGGCACGACCTGGCCCTGACCTCCGACGTGAACCTGGGCTACCAGGTGAACGGGTCCCTCGGCTTCACCTACCGACTGGGCCGCATGGAGAACGGCACGCACAGCACTCCGTTCGACCCCATGAGCCGGGCGAACTTCGTGCCTGCCCTCGCGCCCGGCGACCAGTACTTCTTCTGCGCCGCGAGAGTGCGCGGCGTGGCCTACGACGCCCTGCTCCAGGGCCAGCTCAAGCACAACGCCTACGATCTCAGGACCCGAGACGTGAGCCGGGTGGTCGTGCAAGCCGCGCTCGGGCTCTCGACCAGCTTTTCCCGGAGCCACCAGCTGACCTACTCGGTGACAGCCCGGACCCACGAGTTCGCTGACCAGCGCCGCACCCATTGGTGGGGTGGACTGACCTACTCGCGCCGGTACTGAGTCACACCCGAGGGTGGGCGACTCCGAGCACTCAGCATCGAAGGCTCACTCTTCTGCGCAACACAGCCAGAGCAGCACGTCGCAGGGGAGCAAGATGGTGTCCAGGGCCGCCTCCGGAAACGTGAGCACGAGCAGCGAGGCTCCATACCAGAGTCGCCCCCCTGCGCCCGGTGACTGCTCAAGCCCCTGCCGTCCCGTTGGCAGCTCGTGAGTCTCGGCGAACCAGGCGTCCCCGTACAGGTAGTGCAGGCCAGGGTAGAACGGAGCCGCCGAGCCAAGACCCCGGCCGTCGATGACCCGCTGGTCAACGCTCAGGCAGCCCCCGACCAACAGCCCCAAGGCCAGACACAGACATGAGCTCAGTGACGGTCTCGGCATTCGTGGCCTCCCAGGGCAAGACACTGGCGCAGACCCCAAAAACGGCTCGAAGCCGCCTGGCCCGACGCCACAAGGGCACCGTAGCAATCAGCGCCTGGCCAGCGAAGGCGAGCCCCAGAAGCCTCTTGTCAACCGGATCGCTACTGGCGTTGTATGTCCCAACGAACCCGCCGCCGGCAAGGTTCGACGCGACCCTCCATCCCTCAGAAAGGGACCCAGCCTCATGAACATGGCAATCTTGATCACCATCACCGTAGCGGCCGCTCTCGTCGTCCTCATCGTTGCTGCTGTGAAGGTCCGCAACCACCTGCGACACCAGGCTCAGCGCTTGGGCTACCCCTCTCTCTCGGCCTACTTGAGCGCTTCCCCGCGCACCGACGAGGAGAAGCGCGAGGCGGTGAGCATGGGCCTGGTGGGACTGATCCTCTGCCTGCTGGGCCTCATCCTGCCGCCCTTCATGCTCATCGGGCTCTTCCCGCTGTTCTACGGAGCGCGCAAGGTCGCCTGGGCTTCCATGGGCCTCGGACTCGTGGATGACGCTGACCTTCCCGGCGCGTGAGCCCCGCAGGCCACCACGGATCGAGCGCGGCCGGGCCCGTGCCTGCAGACGGCGCGGCGTCCGTTGAGATCGGCGCAGTGCGACGCGCTGTCCTCGCCGTCCGAGGTGGGAACGGCGAAGCGTTCGGGCCCATCGTCGAGAGATATCAGCAGCGACTCTTTGGTCTGGCGATGATGATGACCCGTCATCGAGAGGGTGCCGAAGAGGTCACCCAGGACGCCTTCGTCCGAGCCTTCAGCCGCCTGCATCTGTACGACGAGTCCCGCCCGTTCTATCCCTGGCTCGCGACCATCGCTGTGCGCCTGGCCCAGAACTGGTTGAGAAGTCACGGCCGTGAGAGCCAACGGGTCTCCCCCTTGTTTGAGCCAGACCGTGAACCGTCCTCACCCAACGAACCTGTGGACTCACTCATCACGATAGAGCGGGAACGCCAGCTGTGGCAGTCAGTGGCAGCGCTGCCCTCGGGAGAGCGCACGGCCGTGGTGCTCTACTACCGCGACGGCATGAAGGTCAACGACGTCGCCCGCGCGCTCGGCGTGACCGGCGGCACGGTGAAGACGCTCTTGTTTCGCGCTCGGAAAAAACTCCGCAGCGCTCTGGAGACCCCATGAACCCACTCGCATCCGAACTACAATGCTTGCAGGGCCCCACTGCACCTGCGGGAATGAGCGCCACCATCGCCTCTCGCATCGCCCGCATCGACGAGCAACGCCAGACCACTGCCAGCGCTGTGCGTGAAGACGTGGGCGCGGCGAGCCGCCCAGGTCGCCTGGCCTGGTTTTCGGTTCTGCTGGGCTTGAGCCTCGGCGTCGGAGCCCAGGTCTACCGGTTGGCTGCGGGAGAACTGCCCTTGGATCTCATCTCCCTGCGCATCGCCGGCGGCCTGCAGAGTGTCGTGGACCTGGCCCAGCCAAGCCCTGCCATGGCCGTCCTTGGCGGCGGGGTGCTCCTGGCCCTCGCTGGCACGCTCGCCCTTCAGCGCGAGGTCCCTCAACACCTCTGAGCCCCCGAGGGCCGCCCGCTCCCGCCCGAGCTGGACAGCACACCCCGAGGCTGGATCGCGCCCGCCCAGATTGGCTCGCCCTCCCCGAGCTTGATCGCCCCCGACGGGCTGGATCGCCCCCGGCAGGCTGGATCGCGCCGGCGATCGTGTCGCCCAGATGACATCGCCCCCACAAGGTTGCGCGATCCTTCGATATAGTTGTACTGTGCAACCATGTCGCACGAGAAGCCACCTATCGCCCCCTTGGATGCCCAGATCCGTGATCTACGGCACTCCTCCCGGCGCCTAGTTCGAGCGCTGGGGGTCATGGACAGCCAGGTCGCCGGCCTGTGCTGCACCCCGGCCCAGTGCCACGCCCTGATCGAGCTCTCTGCCCACGGGCAGCTGAGCACGGGCGAGCTGGCCGAGCTGCTCGAAGTGGACAAATCCACCGCCAGCCGCACGCTCAAGCCCTTGCTGCAGCAGGGTCTGCTCAGCACAGAAGCCGACCCAGCGGACCAGCGCATCAAGCCCCTGCGGCTGACGGACGCGGGGCGTGACCAGCTGCGCGCGATCCACACCGTGGCGGACGAGCAGGTGCGCCAGGCCCTGTGCCTGTTGAGCGACGACGAGCGTGAGCTGGTGCTCTCCGGCATCTCCCTGTACGAGCGCGCCCTGCACAAGGCCAAGGCCCTGGCCGGCGTGGTGATCCGACCCATCGAGCCCGTGGATGACCCGGCCATGGCCCGCATCATCCGCACGGTGATGAGCGAGTTCGACGCGGCGGGCTGCGGCACGTCGATCCACGACAGCGAAGTGGACGCCATGTCTGCTGCTTACACCGGCGATCGCCAGGCCTACTTCGTCGCCGAGCGCAGCGGCCAGATCATCGGCGGTGGCGGCATCGCGCCCCTGCAAGGCAGCGCCGACCCCGACGTCTGCGAGCTGCGCAAGATGCACGCCCTGCCGTCGGCGAGAGGGCTGGGCATCGGCCGGCAGTTGTTGGAGCGCTGCCTGGCCGCCGCTCGCGAGGCAGGCTTCGCTCTCTGCTATCTGGAGACGATGCAGCACATGCACCAGGCCCGAGCCCTCTACGAAAAGCTCGGCTTCTCGCCCATCGATCAGCCCATGGGCGACACCGGGCACAGCGCCTGCAACGGTTGGTACGCCCTCAACCTCTAGACCGGCCACCAGTCAGCCCCCAACTTCAGGAGACACCATGCTCTCGCTCTTCATCGCGTGCCTGGCCTGCCTGCCCCAGGACGGCGCCGCTCCTCAGTGGGGCCAACGCATTCAGTGGAGCCTGGACGACAGCCCACAGGCCCGGGAGCACGCCGCCTTCGTGCCAGACCCACCGCGAGATCGAGCGATCATGCTGGCGGGCTCGGGCTACCGGCCGTACGGCGCCCCGCTTGGCGACGCCTGGGCCTTCGACTTCGGCTCCCAGGACTGGACCGCCCTGAAGCTCGTGGGAGACGAGATCATCCCCGGAGGCTCGCGCAGGGTCTCCCCCATCGAGGGCGGCGCCTACTTGCACGGCGGCTACAGCGAAGGTTTCGACTCCGTTGGCGAGCTCTGGCGCTTGCAGTTCGTGAGCCAGCAGGTCGTGGTCGAACTCATCCCCCAGGAGAACCCGCCGCCAGCGCGATTGCTCCATGCCTTCGCCTGCGACCCTGCCGGTGACCGATTCGTGGTGTTCGGCGGCGGTGGCGACGACCAAGCCCTTGAGGACACCTGGATCGGACGGCGCACCGACGCCGGCGTGCGCTGGGAGCAGCTGACCGCGACCCATCACCCTGGCCCGCGCTTCGGCTTCTCTTTCGCTCACGACACCAAGAACGGGCTCCTGCTCGTGTGCGGAGGCCAGGTGCCTCCTGAGCATGAAGAGCAGAGAGAGATGGTCGTGGCCCGTGACCTCTGGGCCCTGGACTTCCGCGCCGAAGATCCTCAATGGACCCTCTTGGCGGAGTACTCTCCCGAGGCGTTCCCTGGGCGCAGGAACCCGGCCTTCACCTTCGATGATGACAGCGGTGATCTCTTTGTCTGGGGCGGCACGGGGGACGGAGCCAGCGCACTGCCCGACCTCTACGTGGTGCGCACTCGCGAACCGGGCGCACCGGTCAAACAGATCACTCAGCCCGACACGGTCGCCACCCGAGCCTCTGGCTTCGGCGTCATCGACCGCACCCACCGGCGCGCGCTGCTTGGCTTCGGCAACACAGCCGCCGGCCCGTTCGACGACCTGGTGGAGATCCACCTGCGCCAGCCAGCAGACGCCACATCCTTGCCAGCCGACTCCAAGAATCAGGATCACTGACGTGCCACGCTCCCTCCCCATGATGTTCCTGGTCAGCGCCCTCGTGCTCTGCGCTCCAGTCCAGGCGAGCCCAACAGCCGACGAGAACTACCCGCCGTCGACCGCTCTGGCCGAGAAGGTCTCGCCCAAGGCGCTCGCAGCGCTGAGCGATCTGGTGCAGTCGTTCGTGGACGACGATCAGGTCGTAGGGGCCGAGCTGCTGGTGATCAAGAACGGCCGCTCGATCCTGCACCAGGCCTACGGCTGGCGAGACAGAGAAGCCGAGCTGACCATGGAGACGAACAGCGTCTTCTGCGTGCGCTCCATGACCAAGCCTCTCATCGCCGTTTCGATCCTGATGCTGGTGGAGGACGGTCTGCTCAACCTCGACGATCCTGTCGCCCAGCACCTCCCCGCCTTCGACCATGGTGACTCCAGCGACATCACGGTCGAGCATCTGCTGCAGCACACGAGCGGGTTGCCCATGTCCCAGATCCTCAACACGGACCTGACCACTCTGGACGGCATCCAGTCAGTGGCCCAGCTGGGCGCCACAGCTGAGCTCTCGTTCGCACCAGGGGACGCCTTTTCCTACAGCGACCAGGGCACCGACACGCTCACCGCGCTGATCGAGGTGGTCAGCGGCATGAGCGCTGCAGACTTCGTGAGCACACGGGTGCTGGCGCCTCTGGGAATGCACGACTCAGCCTGTCTCATGGACGACGGACACCCCCTCCGTGAGCGCGCCTGCAGCAAGTACTACGGAGCCAGCGGCAGCTGGACGCGCTTCTGGAGCGCCGACGATCCCCCGCTCTTCCCGTTCTTCCTCGGCTCGCAAGGCCTGTACTCGACCCTGAAAGACTACGCCCGTTTCATGGACCTCTGGCGTCGGGGCGGCCTGGCCAGCGAGCCCCGCTCCCTGGGGACGCGCCTGCAAGACCTCTGGAACCGCACGGCCGCCAAGAGCGCTGAACGTCTGCTCGACTCGGCGGCGATCAAACGAGCGCTCACCCCTGGCCCCTTCCCCATCGGCGCCCCCACAGGCTTCCCTGGGCTCAGCACCAGCTACGGCTACCTCATGCAGCTCTGGACCGGGCCTGCCACCGAGGACACTTCGGGCCAGGGCGTCCGAGAGCTGATGGCCTTCGGACACACCGGCTCGGACGGCACCTACGCCTGGGTCTTTCCCGAACAGAAGGCCATGGTGCTCTACTTCACCCAGTCGCGAGGCAACACCACGGGCTTGGAGGTCGAGGAGGTGTTGGCGGGACTGTTCCTTGGCGCGCCCTACGACCCGGAGCAGGACATCCCCCCGCTGGAGTCATACACGGGTTTCTACTTTGAGGGAGAGGGCGACAAGTACCGGGCCATCATCCGTGACGGCGACGGACTGGCCTTGGAGATCATGGGCCTGGCCGTGGTGCCCCTCAAGTACGTAGGTGAGGACCAGTGGAAGCTGCGCCCCGACCCCAGCAAGGTGCTGAGGTTTCACCGCTCAGAGGCGGGAGACGTCACGGGCTACTCCATCGGCGAGCACCACGAATACCGCTTTGAGCCCAGCCCCTCGCTGCCCACCGTCAAGGACATCGCCGGGCGCGTGGCCCGGGCTCACCGCCTGGACCTGGCACAGACCCTGGGGCCCTTGCGCATGACAGGCGAGGTGTTCATCGAGGCCTTCAACATCACCGCCCAGCTCACCACCCTGCTCGCATGGCCTGACCGTTTCCGCATGGACAGCCTCTCCCCGGGACAGTTCGAGCGCGTCGCCTACGACGGCGACAACGTGTGGAGCGAGTCCTCCATGAAGCCCCTGAGCAAGGTCGGCGACCAGGCTGCCGAGCTGCTGCGCTTCGACAGCCCCCTCGCCCGCTTCGGCGACCTTCTCGCCTGGCACCCTGACCTGCAGGTGGTCCAGCGCCTCGACTGGGACAACAAGACCATCTATCTGCTCCGCACGGGCGACACGTCTGGTCCCGCGCGATCGCTCTACGTCGATGGCGACACGGGGCGCGTTCTCGGCGAGGACAGCATGACCTTCATCGAGGGCATGGGCAGCATGGGCCAGAGCCTGCGCTTCGGTGATTTCCGCGATGTCACGGGGATGCTGCTGCCGTATCGGACCGAGGTCACCTTGGCGAACAAGATGGTAGGCACCATCGTCACCACTCTCGACGAGATCGAGCTGGAGGTCGAGGTCGCCGAGGGCGCCTTCGAGCTCCGACAATAGTCCAGCGCCCGGCATGGACTCAGCGCTCGGATGTGCCGGGGCTCGCAGAGCCCTGGCGAGCATGCTCGGCGCGCCGCACTTCGCGCACGGCCTGCTAGACTGCCGCCCATGACCCAAGCCCTTGAGATCCCCAGCCAGAGCGGCGAGAGCGGCTCGGCCCTCGGCGAGCGCATCGACACCGCCCTCGTACGCATGAACGAGATCTATGCCGGAGGGCACTACCCCCGGGTCACCGTGGTGCGCTCGTGGTCGGAACACAACCCGGCGATCTCGGGCGAGGTGGCCCGGCCTTCCTGTTCACGCTGGTATCTCTTTCGCGAGCTGAAACGTCTCGTCTCAAAGGGCGCCTCGTTGCGCATCGAGGCCTCCCGCCCCATCGTGACACTCGACGACGCCTCCCTGCTCGAGCGCCTCGACGAGCACGGCTGGGACCTGACCCGCAAGAAGCTGTTCCTCTTTCCGCCCGAGCGGGTCGAGCTCTCCATCGAACGGCTGGAGCACTACACCGGCACGAAGGCCGCAGACTTTCAGCGCTACGTGCTGCTGACGAATTACGCCATGCACATGGACGCCTTCGTCGAGGAGTTTCCCCACTGCGTGCGGGGCGAGGGCTCGGTGCAGATGCCCGCCTGCCACCATGTGCTCGACGAGAACCTGGGAGTCAGCATCGTCAACATCGGCGTCGGGCCCTCGAACGCGAAGAACTTCACCGACCACCTGGCCGTCCTCCGGCCAGACGCCATGATCATGGTGGGCCACTGTGGTGGCATCCGCAATCACCAGAACATCGGCGACTACGTGCTCGCCTCTGGCTACATGCGCGCCGACCGGGTGCTCGACGAATTGCTACCTCTGGGCGTGCCCATTGCGCCGAGCTTTCTGCTCAACACCTACCTCTCGAAGGCCCTCGAAGACGAGCAGCTCGAGTATCGCCTGGGCACGGTCTACACCACCGTCGACCGCAATTGGGAGCTGGCTCTCAAGCGCACCCGCAACGACCTGCAGGTCAGCCGCAGCCTGGCCATCGACATGGAGTCGGCCACCGTCGCGGCCAACGGATTTCGCTATCGTATTCCCAATGCGACCCTGCTCTGCGTCTCGGACAAGCCCTTGCATGGCCGGCCCAAGCTCAGAGGCAAGGCCGCAGAGTTCTACCGAGAGACCAAGCGCAAGCACCTGTCCGTGGCGATCCGGGCCATGAGCCTGGCCAAGAGAGACTGGCCCTGGGGTCTGCCCACCGCGAGTCTTCGCGCCCTCGACGAGCCCCTGCTCGGCGGGGCCATCGACTAACACAGGTCGGCCATGGGGTGCTAACGTCGGGCCGCCTGCGTGTTCGGGAGCGCGGGCCCGTTCGGTCGCCCTACAGAGACAGCCAGCGGTTTGCCGTTCGCATCCCGAAGCGCCCCCCCTGGCGGCCCGGCCCCATGAGCCGAACGATCCTCCTTCTGTCGGGCCTGGCGTTTTTCCTGTGGTCACCCGCGCCGACCGCAGCCCAGGATGCGCGAGTCCTCTTCATTCGCGGCGGATTCGGCACAGGGGGCTTTCTGGAAGGCGGCGCGAACGAGCAGTTGTCAGACATCACCGACTTCAGCACCGCTCCGGGCAACCACGGCTACGGCGAGCTGAACCTGCTGCTGAGGAGCCTGAACCACAGCGTCAGCCAGGTCGTGGAGGGCCCGTTCGACAACAACACCCCCATCGACCTGGCCAGCCTCCCGCTCTCTGACTACGACATCGTGGTCTTCGGTTCAAACAACGCTGACTACGACAGCTCGGCCGCCCAGCTCCTGGCAGATTGGGTCTGCTCCGGAGGCGCTGCCCTGTTCATCAGCGACGCCAACTGGGGCCGGGATTGGGGCGACGCGCCCAGCTCCGACCAGACCTTCCTCGATCACTTCGACCTGATCATGAATCAGGACAAGGGCACCTACGTCCTGTCTGGGAGCACAGGCGATTTTCTCGTGCCCAGCCACCCGATTCTCGTTGGCCAGGACGGAGTGCCAGGTAGCGGCGACGATGTCAGCGCCTTCGACGGCGAGGGCGTCTCTCCCCTCACGGTCGACCACCAACTGCCAGGAGTCGACCCCGTCGTCGTCGCCCGGGCCAAGGGCCAGATGAAGCTCAACGACGCCCCTGGCAGCGGCACCACCGTCGCCACGGGCCCGGACGACGGCTCTCTGGTCACCCTCGAGTACGGCCTGGGCAGGGTCGCCGGGCACTTCGACCGCAACACGTTCTTCAACCAGAACGGCGCGGGCACCAGCCTGTACCTGAATGACAACGCTCAGTATGCCGCCAACCTCTTCGCCTGGCTGGCCGACGCTGGTGGCAACTACGGGACCGGCTGCCCGGACGTGAACGGCATCACGCCTCAGCTGACCCTGACCGGCTTCCCCACACCGGGCGGCGTGGTCAAGCTCAAGATCAACGACGCACCCGGCGGATCCATCGCCGCCTTGCTCATCGGCACGGGCAAGGGCCAGGGTCTCTCCGTGGGGCTCTGCAACCTGCTGGTCTGGCCACTCATCGACCCACAGATCTTCTTGCCTCTCGGCGGCAGTGGTCCCGGCGCAGGCGCGTTGGAGTTCGACATCTTCTTGCCCCCCGGCTTGCCCGAGCAGCTCTTCACCCTGCAAGCGTTCATCCCCTCTGCCGGGCCGGGTGGTTCGTCGGCGGCCTCCAACGGAGCGGCCCTCTTCGTTCATTGACAGAGCGCCTGGCTGGCGCCGTCCATCGCTGAGTGACTCCTCCCCGACGGTCCCGGGCAACGCCCGAGCGCAGCCAGCAGAGCCCCACCTGTGTGCTAGACTTCGCGGCCATGACCGCCAGCCTTGCACCCTCCGCCCTGGTTGCGCTGCTCGCCGGCGCGCTCCTGCTCCCCGCCTGTGGGCCCGATGCTCCAGAGGCTCCCCTTGAGCCCGAGCGGCCGCACCTGATCCTCATCTCGATCGACACCCTGCGGGCAGACCACCTCTCCTGCTACGGCTACGAGCGCACCACCTCGCCCGCGCTGGATGCTCTGGCAGACGAGTCCTGGCTCTTCGAGAACGTGATCGCCGCGGCGCCTAGCACCGGTCCCGCGCACATGACCATGTTCACCGGCGTGCTGCCACGCGTGCACGGCATCTTCAACGAACGACCGGCGCTGCTGTCGCCCGAGTTGCCCTACCTGCCCCATACGATGCAAGAGCAGGGTTGGAGTACGGCGGCCTTCACCGACGGTGGCATCGTCACCGAGGCCTATGGTTTCGACCGGGGCTACGACGTCTTCGAGGCTCGCTACGAGCCCTTCGAAGACAAGCTGAAAGACGTGCAAGCCTGGCTCTCCGAGGCGCCGGACGATCCCACCTTCTTGTTCGTCCATACCTACGGTGTTCACGCACCCTACCTGCCTGCCACTGGCCACGATCTGTTCACCGACGACAACTTCGACGGCCCCTTGCGGGAGGTCGTGGAGACGTTGGTCAAGAAGCGCGACAACGGCCGACTCACGAACCTGGCCAAGACCCTGACCCAGTTCTGGAAGAGCATCGATCGCAGCGACTTCTCCGATGCAGATGTCGAGTATCTGAAGGCGCTCTACGACGGCAGCCTTCACGGCGTCGACGATGGCATCGGGCGCCTGCTCGACCAGCTGCAGACCAAGGGCTGGCTCGACGATGCCTGGCTGATCGTCACCTCCGATCATGGGGAGGCCTTTGGCGAGCATGGTGGTTTCAGCCATCGACAGCTCCATCAAGAGGAGCTCTGGGTGCCCCTGTTGATCCGTCCTCCGGGGGGCACGGAGGGGCGGCGGCTGAGCACGCGAGTGAGCGCGCTCGATCTCTTCCCCACCTTGATCGAGCTGCTCGATCTGCACGGCCACGCCGCCATGCAGGGCCAGAGCATGCTGCCCTTCGATGAGCTTGGCGATGATCGCCGAGCCCTGGCCACCGACGGCAGCCAGAAGGCCGATGCGGTCATCGATGGCAGCCGCAAGTTGATCCAGCGGCCCAAGCAGCAGTTCGAACTCTACGACCTGGGCAGCGACCCCCTCGAGGCCAACAACCTCGCCGAGCAGGGCGGCGACACGAAGGCCCTGGTGCGCCTGCTGGCCACCATGCGCAAGGACGCGGCAGCCTTGCAGCAGAAGGTCGGCGAGCCGATCCTCGACGTGGGCGAGCTGTCGGACGAACGGCTGCAAGAGCTGCGCGCCCTGGGCTACATCAAGTAGGCGTGGCCGCCCAAGGAGGCGTGCTGCCCCGGATAGGCGTGCTGCCCCGCAGAGCGGTGCTCGTTCCTGCCCCGCCCCCCTCTTGCGGGGTCAGCGCGGCCGTCAGCTGACCCGACCGATCCGCATCCAGCTCACTTCTCCATGGCTGGCACGCTGACCTCGAAGGGCACCTTGACCTCGCCCCAGCTCAGGTAGGCCTTCGCCGAGGTGGCCTGAGCGTTGTCGAAGCCGAACTGCAGAGACTCGTTGAAAGGATCGCTCTTCGCCAGGACTTCGACCTGCAGCACGTCCTTGCTCTGGTCGTAGCCCCGGCTGCCCCACTGCTCGTGGTCGCTGTTGAAGATGACCGTCCACAGCCCATCACGGACGATCATGAACAGGCCGTACTTGCCGGCGGGCAGATCTTCGCCCTCGATCTGCACGTCTGACGACACCTCGAAGGTCGTGCACTCGTTCGCCCCGGCGCGCCAGGGGTACGCGTCGCCGTCACGGGGTACGAGCAGCTGGTCCCGGGAGTTCTTCGCCGTCCACACTGCGCGCCCGGCGATGTTCGGGCGGTGGTAGCTGATCTGCACCCACGTGGACGCACCGATCACCTGGGACACCACGGCGCCCTGGCTCTTGTCGGGAGTAGCTGGCACTCGCGACCAGGGCGAGGTGATGCCGTCGAGGGGAAGGGCAAGACTGCCGGAGACGGCAAGCAGAAGGGCGGCGAGAGTGTGCTTCATGGTTCAGGATCCGAGGCCAGGGGGGCGGAGTTGTGAGAGGAGTATGGGACTCTTCGGCCCCGTTTATTGCAAGGAGTCCGAGACCGTCGCGGCAAGGGACGGGAGCCAAGGGGCGACGCTGGCTCTCTGCCCAAGACGGCTCTGGAGGGCGCGCCTGAGCACAGCGCCGTGGCCATGGGCAGCACAAGGACGACAGCTGCGAGTGAGGGCAGGAAGAACAGGTCGTGCATCGCGATCAGCGGCAGGTCAAACGCAGGGCTCACCCTGGTCAACGAGGCCGTGCCTCCCGCCCGGGGGAGCAGGGCGATGCAGGCCGCCCGTCCCTGCCATCCGCAGGCGAATCAGCGTGAGCTGCGGGGAGAGAAGGCCATGCACACCTGCCAGCCGTGGACCGGATAGCGAATGCGCGTGCGGTAGCACCTGAACCTCGACAGATCCCAATCGAAGCGCTCGCCCAGATGGCGCAGCATGGGCAGATACGACGGCACTTCGGTGAGGTGCAGGCGG
>Ga0114932_10000341_pt1 | contig 55427 bp, 40 predicted proteins | sample 2SBtaG_2_FD_87286 | JGI IMG/M metagenome (GOLD analysis project Ga0114932, IMG submission 87286) | Deep subsurface microbial communities from Kolumbo volcano to uncover new lineages of life (NeLLi) - 2SBTROV12_ACTIVE470 metaG | ecosystem: Environmental > Aquatic > Marine > Volcanic ...
GCGATCTTCATGCGCTTGAGCAGCGGGGCCAGGTCGGCGACGCTCTTGCCCTCGCCCAGGCCGGCGTCGATCTTGCGCCAGCTCCCGCCGATGCCCGCCCCGCCCACGACCAAAGCCAGCAGGGCGATGGTCAGGCCGATGTGGATGCCCGGCGACACCGCGCCCATGCCGCCCAGCAGGACGATCATGCCGATCCCGGTCACGATCGTCAGGATGCCGCTCAGCCCCGCCAGGCGGGTGCTGCGGCCCACGCGATCGCGCAGCAGCGCCAGGTGTGACGGACCGGCATCCAGGGTGCGCCGCACGTCGCCGCTGGTGAAGAACACCGCGCCGATCCAGGTGGCCATGAACAACAGGTGGAGGAGACGCAGGACCAGGTAGACCATGGCGGGTCACTAAGCGTCCCTCGCGGGTGGGACCAGGGCGCTACAGCGGCGTGCAGTCGGCCCCGGGGGCGAGCTTGGACGTGCCGTTGCAGCTGTCCAGCGCGTCCATGAGCTCGTCCAGCAGGGCCGCGACGTCGGCCAGGATCTCCGGTGGGTTGCCGGTCTCCCACTCGTGCACCGAGCGAATGCCGCTGCGCTCGATGGCTGCGTTGCTGGCACCGCCGTCGGCGCAGTCCGGGCAGCCATAGACGCTGTCCAGGGTGTCGCCAGCGAGGGCGTTGGCGGCGCCGCAGGCGGCGGACAGGCCGCCGGGGGTGATGACGCCGCTGTTGTCGGCGTGCACGGTGCCGTCCCAGTCGCTCACGATCAGCCGAGCGGCGTTGTCGGACAGCGTCACGGCCCAGATGCAGGTGCCGCCGCACTCGCCGAAGCTCTTGCCACCGGACAGCACCAGGTTGTCGTGGCAGGTCTCGTCGACCGGGGCGGTGTCGGTGGTGCCGACGGTGCCCGAGTCCGCGGTGGTCCCGGTGTCCGTGGTGCCCGAGCCCCCGCCGCAGGCGAGGAACAGGGCGGCGAAGAGCAGGTTGGAGGGGGTCATGGAAATCCCCTTAGCCGGCTCGGTGGTCGGGGTCAGCCGCCGCTGGCCAGCACCAGCCACCCGCCCAGGCCCAGCAGCAGACCGCCCAGCAGCCGATCCACCCAGACGCCCTGGTCGGCCAGCCACTCGGCGGCTCCGGTCGTGGCCAGCACCACCGCCGCAAAGACGTACCAGCCAGCATCGATGCACATCGCCAGGCCAGCCACGCCGGCCCGCTCCAGGGGGGTCGCGTCGGGGGGGAGCAGCGAGCCCAGCAGGGCCAGGAAGAACACCGCGATCTTGGGATTCAGGAACGCCACGGCGAAGCCCTCGGCGAAGCCCACGCGGCCGCTCGTGGGCGCGGTCAGACCGCCCTGGCCGGCGTGGCGCAACACCGTCAGGCCCATCCACAGCAGCACCACGCCACCGGCCAGCTCGACGGCTCGCGCGGCGCCTGGGGTGGCCGACACCACCGCGGCGATGCCCGCGACTGCCCCGAAGGCGTAGATGCCTACCCCGAGTCCGTGGCCGATGCCCGTCAGCGCACCCTGGCGAGGGCCCCCCGCGATGGTGTTCTTGACGACCACCGCGAGACTCGGCCCTGGAGAGGCCGCCCCGGTGAGGCAGATGGCGGCGACAGAGAGCCAGGCGGCGAGGTTCACGCCGAGGATGGTAGACGTCGGCCCGAGCCCCGTCGATCCACACGGCGCCACCGGGGCAGCCGCAGCCGTCGGATCCCCACGTCGACCCCCATGGCCAGCAGCCCCAGCCAGGCGAACCAGGGCCACAGCACCCACTCCTGGAGCCGGGTCTTCAGGTCCCGGAAGAGCTCTTCGGTCGACGGTTCGACCACGCCGCCCGTGGCGCGGGCCAGCAGTCCCAGGGCCTCCCGGTCCTCCAGGGCGCCCTGGAGCTCCAGCGGCGCAGGCGGGGCGGCCTGGGCCTGTACGCGGGTCGGCGGCAGGGACAGATCCCCCTCGACCTCGACGGAGACGAGCACCGGTCCGTCCCAGGGCACGGTCGCCCGGTACAGGCCGAGGGCGTCCTCGACCAGGGGCACGCTGCGCTCGCCGCCTTCTCCGCGGACCTGGGCCACGGGTCGCAGGCCCCCGCGGGCGTTGCCCAGGGCGTCCTGGGTCGCCAGGCGAATTCCGACCCCGTCGATGGCCGGCTCCAGGCTCAGCTGACTCCGATCCTGGGGCGGCCGTCGGCGCACCGCGTCCACCAGATCGTCCAGCCAGGCACCCAGCTCGGGCCAGGCGGCCCAGGGCTGGCCCCAGCCGGTCCCCAGCTCCGACGTGAACACCGTCACCGAGCCGGCGCCGAAGCGCCAGGACGCCACGAGCGGGTCCCCGCCCTCGCCCAAGAGCAGGCCCAGGTCCGCGGTCGGCCGAGGGCGACTGGCATTGTGCCCCGCCAGGGGGAGCGCCGCGTTCCAGTCCACGTCGCCGGCCAGGGGGCTGTCCGGCACGGGCCAGGGCTGGTCCACCTTGTCGACGGTGTCCTTGCCCACGACCATCACCGTCTCCTCGACCAGGATGCGGGGCAGGTCGTCCCAGGTCTCGGTGTACCAGGCCCGCCCGCCGGTGAGCTCGGCCACCTGGGCCAGCTCGTCCCGGGCGCTGTCCGGGCTGATGGCCACGGTCGAGACCGTGATCTCCTGGCCGACGAGCCGTCGCACCACGTGCTGGTTCTGCTGGAGTCGGGTCAGGCTGCGGCCGTCGGTCAGGAGCAGCACGTGGCGCATGACGCTGTCCTCCTGGGCCAGCCGTCGTCCCGCTTCGCCCAACGCCGGGTACAGGGTCGTGCCGCCGCTCGACGTCATCTTCTCCAGCGCTTGTCGGATCTCGTCCTTGCGGGCGGCCTTGGTGAAGCGCACGACCCAGTCGTAGTGGTCGCTGAACTGCAGCACGGCCACGTTGGAGTCGGGGTGGAGCTTCTCCAGTGCGCTCACCACCGCCGAGACGGCCAGGTCCAGCTTGTTCCCGCGGTCCATGGAGCCCGACGTGTCGATGACGAAGGCGATGGACAAGGGGGCCGGTCTCGGCTCGCGGCGGCGGGAGTACTTCACCGGCAGTGCGCGGTTGAGGGACTCCAGGTGGTCGGCGTCGTGGGCCATGCCGTCCTGGTCACCGGCCAGGACCAGGTCCACGCCGTGGTCGCGCACCCTGGCTGCGAGGGCATCGGCCCGCCCCTCCGGCCAGCCGGCCAGGTCCGGATCGAGCACGAAGAGCGTGGCTTCGGCAGGCACCGGCTCCGACCAGTCTGCGGACCAGCGGGTCCGCCGACCCTGGGACTTGAGGCGGTCCTGGACCGGGGTGACCACGGTCTCGGGGCCGCGAAGCCAGATCGTGCTGTCTCGTCGGGTCGTCAGCCAGGCCCCCTGGGCGTCGTCGGCCGTCCACAGATCCCCCGGGGCCGTGGCCCGGAGCTCGAGTCGGTGGGTGCCGGCCGGGGGCGCCTGGACCTCCAGGCTCACCGTCCAGGTGCCCGCGCGGGCGGCGACCGACTCCGACGCCAGCACCCGGCCGTCCAGGAGCACCTGGACCTCGACCGGGGCGTTGCGGCTGGTCAGGACCGTGGCCTCGACCGTGACCGGCTCCCCCTCGAGCACGCCGATCGGCACCGCGACATCGAGCACGCCCGCGTTGACCGGATCGCTCTGCGGCGCCAGGGGGAAGAGCTCGACCCCGGCGCCAGCCGCGGTGGCCGCGGCGGCTGCCAGGGCGTCGCCGCGGTTGTGGGCCCCGTCCGAGAGCACGAGGACCCGACGGGTCGGTGCCGGTGGGCCGGCCTGGGACGCCAGCGAGACCAACCCCGCCAGGTCCGTGCCGCCGTCGGCATCTCGAAGGGCGGCCTCCGGGGTGTCCAGGTCGTCCAGGCTGACCCAGGTGACCGGCACGTCGGAGCCGGCCGACGCGACCAGAGCCTTGGCCCGAGCGCTCATCGCGGCCACCCGCTCGGGCGCCATGCTCGCAGAGCGATCGACCGCGACCACCAGGGACACCGCCGGCACCTGGGTCTGGATGACAGGCCGGGCCGCGGCGACGACCAGGGCCGAGAGCGCCACCAGCCGTACCAACAGGCTCGCCAGGTTGCGGGCCCGGGCAGGGGTCTGGCGATCCCGGGGCAGCACCAGGACGAGCAGCGGCGGCAGGCAGAGCAGCCACAGGAGCTCCGGGTCCTTGAACAGGATCGGGTCCCCGGCCCAGACGGCGTCCAGCAGAGGCGTCAGAGCGCTCACCGGGGCACCACCGGAAACTCGATGAACAGCACGCCCAGGGCCAGCAAGAGCCACCAGGGCCGCTCCGGGGCCTTGGGCGCTTCGGGCTCGGTCGGGGTCTGTGACTGGGCCAGACTGGGCAGCCCCTGGCCCGCGTCTGTGCGCCCGTGTTCCTGGGGGTCCCACATCAGGGCCCACAGGGTGGTCGCACCCTGGCTCTCCACCTCGTAGACGCCCGCCGGCAGGTCGGTGAGGTGGGACAGGCCCGCGGGCGGCTCCCAGCGCCCCTTCGCGGTCAGTGAGCGGACCACGGGGCCCTTGGCGCCCACCAGGGGAACGCCTTCGCTGGTGGTTCGAGGTCGGTCCGGATCCGCGCCGACCGCGTCGCTCCGGGCCCACAGCAGCATGTTGTAGACGAGCTGGGGAAACGCCACGGACAGGGGCAGGTCGGAGCGGGTCAGGTCGAAGCCGATGACCAGCTGCCGTGGCAGCGCGTCGCGCACCGCCACCACCGGGCCTTCGGCGGTGGCGGCGAGGACCCGGGTGTCGTCGTCGACCTGCAGTGGCCGCGCCTCCTCCACCGTCAAGTGCCGCAGGCTGACCCCCTGCAGGATGGGGTGGCTGTAGTCCCAGCGCTGAAAGACGGGGTCCACCACCGGCGGACCGACGGGCCAGGGGCCCAGGCCGTCGGGCGGGTCCACGTAGACGCTGGGCAGCGCCAGGGGCCGGATCGGCCCGCAGCGGTCGAAGATGACCAGGTCGACCGGCACCCTGGGCAGGCGCCAGGCGCCGGGGCCGCTGGTGCGGACCTCAACCCCTGGCATCGCGGCCAGGACCTGGGCCAGGAAGCGGTTACCGGGGGTGACCAGCTCCACCCGTGCTTCTCGGACCGAAGGCATCAGGGCAAAGGACGCGTCGTTGTCCGGCAGGTCGTCGGTGTGGTCCACCAGGCGGGCGCTCAGCCAGCGGCCGTCCTGGGGGTCCAGGGTGAATCGCGCCGTGGCGGTCTCGCCCGGGTCCAGCGACAGGCGCTGGCGGGCGAGCGGGGTGTCTTCGGCCGAGAGCGCCATGTTCACCGTGCGGGTGTGTTGGCCGTGGTGGGTCACCCGGACGGCCACCTGGAGCTTCGGAGGCAGACCGGTGCCGGTGGTCGCGGTGATCGCTTCGACGGCCACGTCCTGGGTCGCCGGTCCCACGGCTTCCAGGCCCTGCACGTCCCGGTCGCTCAGCACCACCGGGCGGTGGCCCTGGGCCCGCACGGCCGCGACGGCTGCGGCCAGGTCCACCTGGCCCGTGCCCGCGGCGAGCTGCGCCAGGCCTCGCTCCAGGTCCTTGCCGTCTGGGGTGGCCAGGAAGCGCACCTGTTCTCCGGCCAGCACCAGCCCGCCGTCCAGGGCGCGAGCGGCGTCGGCTGCGGCCTGGAGCCGTCCGGTCGCCCGCATCGATCCGGAGCCGTCGACCACCGCCACCACCGGCGTGCTGGCGTCGACCACGGGCGCCGGGTCCTGGTCGGGGGGGGCCACCAGGGCCCGCAGGATCAGAGCCGCCGCGATCAGCTGGAGCAGCAGCGCCAGGCGCTCCCGCCAGCGCGGGTTCCGGCGCTTCCCCAGGTGCTGCCGCCACAGGGACAGGCTGGGCACGATCACCCGGAGCGCCCGGGGCTTGAGCCAGTACAGGATCACCAGGATCGCGGCGCACACCCCGAAGAGCTGCAGCGCGAGCTGTTCGTCCAGCAGCTGTCCGATCACCGCAGGATGCCGTGGCGCCGGAAGTGCTGGAGCAAGAGCGTGGAGAGATCCGTCGGGGCGCCGGTGACGGTCTGGACCAGGGGGACCTCCATCCGTCGGCACCACCCTGCCAGGGCGTGGCCGTGGGCCCGTTGCTCGTCGCGCATCCGCAGGACGTCATCGGGCCGCACGCCGTAGAGCACCTCGCCGGTCTCCCCGTCGACCAGCTCCAGGTCCTTGCCCGGCGGCAACGGCAGGGTGAGCTCGCCTGGGGACAACAGGTGCACCAACGCCAGGTCGTGGCGGGCCTGGAGCACCGAGCCCAGGGCCTTGTACCCCTGGTCCGGGAAGTCCGAGAGCACCACCACGAGTCCGCGCTCGGGTCGGGCCCGCAGGAAGCGACGGGTCACATCGGCCAGGTCGGTGCCCGCCGGCAGCTCGGCGCCGTCCAGGTGGTGCCACACCCGCAGCGCCTCGGCCTTGCGACGCCGGGTCGCCAGGGGGGACCCCAGGCGCGTCGTGAAGGGCCAGACCACCACCCGGTCCAGCTGGGCCAGGGAGACATAGGCCACCGCCGTCGCGAGCCGCAGGGCCAGGTCCCGCTTGGGGTCGTCCGCGCCGTCGCCGACGGTCAGCCCCATCGAGCCGGACACGTCCACCAGCAGGTGCACGACCAGGTCGCTCTCCTCCTCGAAGACCCGCACCATCAGCTGGTCCAGCCGTCCATAGAGGGTCCAGTCCACCCGTCGGAGGTCGTCGCCGGGGGCATAGGAGCGGTGGTCTGCGAAGTCGATGCCCCCGCCGGTGTGGGACGACCGATTCCTGGACACGCCGCGGGCGCCGTGGGTCCGGCGGGTCGCGATGCGCAGGGCTTCGAGCTGCTTGAGCAGCTCTGCGGGCAGCGGTGTCGCCAAGCCTCAGCGGCCCTTCATGGCGCTGCGTGCTGCGGCGACGGCGTCCTGGATCAGGGCGTCGCGGGACACGCCCTCGGCCTCGCCTTCGAAGCCCAGGTGCACCCGGTGGCGCAGGCATCCTGGTGCCACGGCCACCAGGTCCTCGGGGGCAAGCACCGGCTGGCGGCTGTCGCCGCGGGTCATCAGCGCCCGCACCTTGCCGGCTAGGATCAGCGCCTGCATTCCGCGTGGGGAGCTGCCGAAGCGCACGTAGCGGCGCACCTTGTCCGGGGCGGCGTCGCGGTCGGGGTGCGTGGCCAGCACGATGCGGGCGGCCAGCCGAGCGGTCTCGGGGGACACCGGCACGGCCCGGACCAGGGCCCGCATCTCCACCACGCCGCCGGCGCCCAGCACGGGTGCCGGGGTGGCGGTCTCGGTGCCGGTGGTGCGCTGGGCGATGGTCACCAGCGCGTCCTCGTCGGGCAAGGTCAGGTGGAGCTTCAGCAGGAAGCGGTCGAGCTGGGCCTCGGGCAGGGGGTAGGTGCCTTCGAGCTCGATCGGGTTCTGGGTGGCGACCACGACAAAGGGCGCCGGCAGGGTGCGGGTCTCGCCCAGCAGGGTCACCTGGCGCTCCTGCATGGCCTCGAGCAGGGCGGCCTGGGTCTTGGGGGTGGCCCGGTTGATCTCGTCGGCCAGCACGATGTTGCTGAAGATGGGGCCAGGGTGGAACTCGAAGCGCTTGCGCCCCGCACCGTCGTCCATGACCAGGTTGGTGCCCGTCACGTCGGCGGGCATCAGGTCCGGGGTGAACTGGATCCGGCTGTCCTCCAGGCTCAGCGCCTTGGACAGGGCGCCCACCAGCTGGGTCTTGCCCAGGCCCGGCAGGCCCTCGAGCAACACGTTGCCGTCGGCAAAGAGCGCGGTGAGCACGCCGGCGATGACGTCGTCCAGCCCGACCATCACCTTCTGGATCTCGGTGGTGACTGCGGCGGCGTGCTTCTGAAAGTCCTGGGGGGTCATCATGGGGTGGCCTCGGAGTTGGGCGCGGAGCCTTGGAGGGACTCGAAGTAGGACGCGATGACGGCCTGCATGGCCGGCGGCACGCCGTCGGCGTCCAGGGCCTGGTCGACCTCGAGGAAGTAGGGCTCGGCCAGGGCGTCGATGCCCAGGCCGACGTCTTCTGCGGTGGCGTGGCGGGAGACGGCGGCGATGAGGTCCCGGCGGGCGCTGGGACCCAGCTGGTCCAGGTCGGCGTCGGCCTCGAGGGGGGCCAGCTGCCCCCGGGCTTCGTCGATCTCGACGGCGTCGCCTTCGCCGCCGGTGCCCTTGCCGGCGCCGGAGCCCCCCGGGTCGGTGTTGCCGATGCCGCTGCTGCCGGCCCGGGCCAGGGCCTCGCCACCCTGGGACGCGGTCGCGGTGGCCTGGGCGCCCACGTCGGTCGGCGTGCCCTCGTCGCCGGGCGGCTCCTCGAAGGTCCCGCCCGCCTCGGCGACCTGGGCCAGCTGGTCCTCGGGTGGGCGCTCGGCCTCCTGGTCCAGCAGCTCCTGCAGGTCCTGGAGCATGGCCTGGGCATAGTCCTCGATGAAGTCGTCGATGGTCTGCTGGAACACCAGCCCCAGCTCGTGCTCCGGGTTGCCGATGCTCTCGTCGCCCAGGTCGTCGGGCAGGGCCTCGTTCTCGGTGGCCGCCAGATCCATGCCCGGGATGTCCAGGTCCCGCTGGAAGTCGTCCAGGCCCTGGTTGCCGGGCTTCAGGTGGTCTGCGCTTGGCCGCTGCAGGGCCTCGGGGGTCTGCTGGTCCCGCCAGGCCACGGTGCCCGTGGTGGTCGACTCGGAGAGCTCGTGCAGCCGGTCCCGCACGTCGACCAGCTGGTGGAGCTGCTCGGTCAGGCGGGCGATCTCCTCGGGCCCCAGCTGGTGGCGGGCGACGTCGAGGGCGGCCTGGACCCCCGCGATGTCCGGATCGCTGGCGGCGGCGCCGCCCTGCTCGGGCTCCTCGACCGCCTCGGGCTCGGCGTCGGCGTCGGACTCCGAAGCCAGGTCCCTGGACAGCACCTGGACCACCAGGTCCTGCAGCTGCTCGGCCTGGTCGGCCAGGTCGGGAGCGCCCAGGTCCAGGGCCTCTTCCTGGAGGTCGTCGAGGGCGTCCAGGAGCTCCGCCGTCTCGGCCTGTGCCTGGGCCTGGCGGCGGGCTTCGAGCCAAGGCGCGGGGGTCGCCACCAGCGTCGCCAGCGCCACCGCGCCAGCGCTGGCTCGCCAGGCCAGCGGTGCCGGTCGGGCCTGGGCCAGTGCGTCCTGGGCGTCCAGAGCGACGATCTGCGCGGCGGGGTGCCCAGTGGCGGCCAGGTGCAGGGCCGTGTCGCAGCTTCCGTGGAGGGAGGCGACCCGATCGGCCTCGCGGGCCACCCGGGCCAGAGCCAGAGGCCATGCAGCTGCGGCCAGGGGCGCGCCGAACCCCAGGATCCAGCCGGTCCACAGTGCCCAGCCGGGCCCGCCGGCGTGGCCCCAGGTCCCCAGCGGCAGCGCCACGAGCACCGTCGCGCCCAGGGCGGTCAGCGCGCGCTGGAGCCGCCAGCGCCGGGCGAAGGCACCCAGCGCACGGGTGAGCTCTGCAGGGGGAGGAGGGACGGACATCGTGCGGTCTTGGACGCCCCGGTGTACCCGGCGGTGCCCTCTGTTCACGGGCGGCGGGAGCGACTTTGCTGCTTCGTGGCATGCTGAGCCCTGCAGGAACTCGGGGAAAGGAGGCGAGCATGGGATTTCTCGGCCTGATGGCGGCACTGGCGATGGTGGGCTGTGGCGACGACACGACGACCACGGACTCCGGTGTCACCGACGCAGATGCGGACACCGACACCGATTCGGACACCGACACCGACACAGACACCGACACCGACACCGACACCGATGCGGACACCGACACCGATGCGGACACCGACGCAGACACCGACACCGACGCGGACAGCTGTGCGTCGTCGTTCACGCTCAGCCCGCGAGGGGCCGATGACTTCGAGCTCGACGGCTGTGTCGCGCTGAACGTCGCAGGCACCCACGCCTGGAGCGACGACGCGGCCCCAGATGTGGTGTCCTACGACATCACCTGGTCCACCGGCGAGCCCGAGTGCACGGTGCAGTGGACCCAGACCTCGATGTGCGGCCCTGGCTACTACACGATCGAGGCCCCGGTCGGCGAGCTCAGCGTGGACCTGACCGGCTGCGGTGACGCGCCGGAGGAGAACCGCAACAGCTATGGCACGTCGTCGGCGTGGGCCCAGGTGACGACCCTCACCGCCGGCACCGACGCTGGCGAACACGAGGGCGAGGCGCTGTCTTCGGCCCTGGTTGGCAGCCTGGTGGCCCGGGTGGGCACCGGCTTCGACAGCATGGAGATGTCCGGCACCTTCTCCTTCGTCCAGGACGTGACCGGCGTCGGGCACGTCGGCGACCGGGACTGCGAGGTCAGCGATGGGGACGAGGACGGCGACGGCTACGTGGACACGCTGTACGGCGGCGACGACTGCGACGACGCCGACGCCGACGCCTTTCCCGGGGCCGAGGAGATCCTGGGAGACGGCATCGACCAGGACTGCGACGGCGAGGATCCGGACAGCCCGTACTTCGACGACTTCGCGGTCGGGTTCAGCTACTACTTCGGCTACTCCGGGGGCGACCCGCACTCCGTCTACTTCTCGGGCTCCGAGCAGCCGGCGTTGGTGGTCGCGACGTTCTACGAAGAGGACTACTTCGACGCGGGCGACGAGGCCTACACGTGCCAGTGGATCGGTGAGATGAACGGGTTCTCCGACGACGATCTCGGCATCTCCGACATCTGGGCCGGCTGGACCTTCAGCGTGGCCGAGTACGACACGGACTGCCTCAGCATGGATCCGGCGAACTACGGTGGCTCGACGCCGAAGACCCTGTTCGAGTCCAGCACCCAGGCCCTGGGCCTGGACGAGCTGAGCAGCAGCTTCGCCAGCGATCTGGAGTCGGTGGTCGGGTCCACCTGGGAGACCGACTACGAGCCCTACATGTTCGCCGGCCTGCTCGGCTACTACGACAAGTCGTCCCTGTCCTTCCTGGGCATCGAGTCCAACTACGCCTTGTCCTACGAGATCGACGACGACGACGAGCTGGTCTACGACAGCAGCGGCTACGCGACGCCGATCGAGCTGGACGGCAGCGGCGCCCCCCAGGGGTACGTCTACGTGGGCGCCTACTACCTCTACTACGCAGACGGCCTGCTCTACTGAGGGCTGGGATGCCGTGACCCTGTTCCTTCTCCTGGCGCTGTTCTCCTGCGATGGCCTCTGGCTCAAGGCCGACCAGCTCTGCGGCACCGGCATCACGCGGACCCACTACTACCTGGACTCCGATCGGGACGGCTTCGGCGACCCCGATGTGGATCTGGGCTGCGAGCCCCTCGAGGTGGGGGTGCCGGCCGTGCTGGCGACGGACTGCGACGACAACGACGCCGCCGTGCACCCGGGCGCGGTCGAGGTCTGCGACGCCATCGACAACGACTGCGACGGCCTGGTGGACGGCCAGGACGAGGTCCTGGATCCTCCGGACCGCTTCCTCGACGCCGATGGCGACGGCTTCGGTCAGGACGGCACCTGGGTCGAGGCGTGCGACGTGCCCGCGGGCTACGCCGAGCTGGGTGGGGACTGCGACGACGGCGACCCCGATCAATTTCCTGGCCAGACCTGGCACCGGGACGCCGACGCCGACGGCTTCGGCGTGCCCGACGACACCTTCGAGAGCTGCTCGGGCCCCGATGGCTACGTGGCCAACGACGACGACTGCGACGACGACGACCCTGCCATGCACCCGGGGGCCGAGGAGCGCTGCGACGACGCGGACCAGGACTGCGACGACGTGGTGGACGAGAGCGCCACCGACGCCCCGACCTGGTACCGGGACGATGACCTGGACGGGGTCGGGGTGGCCGGTGACACCGTGCAGGCCTGCGACCCGGTGGAGGGGTACGGGGCCCATGAGCCCGGGGACTGCGACGACACGAGCGCCCGGTGGAGCCACGCCTGTGCATGGGTGTCGGTCGAGGCCGGCGGCGAGAACAACTGCGCGCAACGCACGGACGGTGCAGTGGAGTGCTGGGGCGCAGATGCCTCTGGCCAGGCGGCGGACATGGCCCTGGAGACGGACATCGCGACCTACGAGGTGGGCGTCTTCGGTGTCTGCTTCGTGCGCGGAGACGGGACCTTGGGCTGCTATGGCAACGACGGCGAAGGCCTGGTCTCCTATGTGCCCGAGGGGTCCGACTGGGTCTCGGTCTCGACCGGGTACCAGCACGCCTGCGCGCTGGACGCGGACGGTGCTGTCGAGTGCTGGGGCGACGTCGAGACGCCTCAGGTCAAGGACCACCCGACCGACCTCGGGTACACGGCGGTGAGCGCAGGCACGGACTTCTCCTGCGCACTCGAGGCCGGCGGCGCCATCGCTTGCTGGGGAGTGGACGACAACGACGAGGTCTCCGGTCGGCCCAGAGAAGGGGTCTGGGTCGTCTTGGATGCGGGTTCCGATCACGTCTGTGCCCTCGACGACACAGGGGCCATCCGTTGTTGGGGCTGGGACTACTACGGCACCCTGGACGACCACCCGGCGGACGGCGGCTACACCGAGCTCGTCAGCGGCTACTACCACTCCTGTGTTCGCAAGGACACCGGCCCGGTGGACTGCTGGAACTACAGCCGCGTGGAGGACACCTCGGCGCTCGGCGAGGACGTGGTGTCGTTGGCGGCGGGTTCCTTCCACGCCTGCGCGGTGACCGCCGACTCCGAGCTGGCCTGCATCGGCTATGACGGCGCCAACCAGGCCACGCCTCCGGTGGACGGGTTCCTGGACCACGACGCCGGCCCAAACCACAGCTGCGGCACTGGGGACCAGGTGCGCTGCTGGGGGGACGACGCGGGCGGCCTGGACCTGGACGAGATCGGCTGGCAGACCCTTGCGGTGGGCGGCGGGCACGCCTGCGGGGTGACCGAGCTGGGCTTCTCACGGTGTTGGGGTCGGGGCCTGAACGGGCAGACCGAGAGCGACCCCGACCTCTTCGACTGGGTCATGGTCGTGCCCGGGCTGTACCACACCTGTGGGTTGCGAGCGGACGGGAGCGTGACCTGCTGGGGCAGCGAGTCGGTCGGCCAGCTGGATGGCGTGCCCACGAGTGCCGGGTGGCTCGACCTCGACGCCGACGGCAACCACACCTGTGCTGTGCACCAGGACGGCGATCTGAGCTGCTGGGGGGAGGACCTGTGGGGCGAGGTGGATGACGCACCCGCGTACCTGACGGACTTCGTCCAGGTGGACGTCGGCCACTTCTCCACCTGTGGCGTGCGCGACGGGGGCTATGTCTACTGCTGGGGCTACGATCGCTACGGCCAGGCCAGCGACGCCGGCGGGAGGCTCGCGGACGTCGTCCAGGTCTCCGTCGGGGGCTTCCACGCCTGTGGGCTCTCGTCCTACGCCGCCGTGGACTGCTGGGGCTACGACGAGGACGGGCGGAGCTCGGACGCGCCGAACACCCAGGGCTGGGTCCAGGTCGACGTCGGCTACGAACACAGCTGTGCGGTCCACCAGGACGGGACCGTGGCCTGCTGGGGCGCCGACGCGTACGGCGAGGTCTCGGACGTGCCCGCCGACCTCACCGACGCGGTGTCTGTGGACGCCGGCTACCAGGTCAGCTGCGCCCTGCGCCGTGGGGGGACGGGGGTCTGCTGGGGCAGCGACAGCTACGTGCTCAACCAGGTCCCAGACCCGAACGACTTCCAGGTCCAGGTGGCCAGTGGGGCGGCCCATGCCTGCGGGCTGGACGAGCTGGGGCTGCCCTGGTGTGGGGGTCGGGACGACCACGGCCAGGCGTCGCCACCCGGGCAGCGCTTCGACGCGCTGAGTCTTGGCGACCACCACAGCTGCGGGGTGACCCAGGACCGCGAGGTCCGCTGCTGGGGACTCGACGACGACGGCCAGGCCGAGGTGCCGGGGACCCTGACTGGCTCCCACCGGGTCGTCGCGGCCGGCGGTCACCACACCTGTGCCCTGGACTACGACGGCGCTGTGACCTGCTGGGGCGAGGACGACCACGGCCAGGCCACCGTGCCCGCTGGTCTGAGCGCCTACACCCTGGACGTCTCGGCCGGACTGGACCACAGCTGCGCTGTCGACGGAGGCGCGGCGGTCTGTTGGGGCGCCGACGACCACGGCCAGGCCGACCCGCCGCCAGACGAGACCGACCTGGTCGCCGTCGCGTCCGGCGGGTACCACAGCTGCGGGCTGCGCGCCGACGGCTCCGCGGTCTGCTGGGGCCGGGACGACCACGGCCAGGTGAGCGACGTGCCCCCTGTGACCTTCGAGGACCTGGCTCTGGGCCGTGAGCACAGCTGCGGCCGCAAGCCCGACGGCTTCCTCACCTGCTGGGGCCGCAACGACGGCGGCCAGGCCGACGCGCCCACCGACTGAAGCCCGACAGCAGGACCGCGGTGACGGCCCCCGGCGCCTGTATGCTGGGCCCATGGCGGCCTGCTGTACTGAGGGAGATCGACCAGCGCCCGCGTTGACAGTCTTCTCAAGTTCCACGCCGAAAGAACGACGTGGATCACGAGGAGGTGATCGATGAGGAGTTGGCTGGCACTCTGCGCGCTCGCGCTGATCGGCTGTGGTGGGGACGACACGACCCAGGACTCCGGTGCTGTCTCACCCGCTGCACTGGATGCCGACGAGGACGGCTACGCCATCCGGGACGGCGACTGCAAGGACGACGACCCGGACGTCTCGCCTGGTGCGCCCGAGCTCTGTGATGGCATCGACAACAATTGCGACGGCGTGATCGACGGCGACGACGCCGAAGACGCCCCGACGTGGTACGTCGACAACGACGAGGACGGCCACGGAGACGAGAGCGGGGCCGGCGCGGTGGCATGTGAGGCGCCGGCGGGCCACGTCAGCGCTGCGGACGACTGCAACGACGACGACTCCGCCGCGTACCCGGGGGCCAGCGAGGCCTGCAACGACGCCGACGACGACTGCGACGATCAGGTCGACGAAGAGGCGACGATCGACGTGATCCAGACCTATGCAGACGCCGACCAGGACGGGTACGGCGACGAGGACTCCGCCGAGTGGGAGTGCTCGGCTTCGGAAGGCCGGGTCGAGGACCGCGAGGACTGCGACGACGAGGACCCGGCCGTCTACCCGGGTGCCCCAGAGGTCTGCGGCGACGGCGTCATCAACGACTGTTCGGCCTCTGCAGCCGAAGCGGCCGAGTCCTGTGGTTTTGGGGGGTCGCTCACGACCTGGGACGCCGCCGCCGAATTCCTGGGTGGGTTTCTCGAGGGCATGGCTGGCGCGAGCCTGTCGGCCGCAGGAGACGTGGACGGGGACGGCACGGCCGACATGTTCATCGGGGAGCCGGGCTTCGAGGCGGACGCCGACGCCGACGCCGATGCGGACTCGGACACCGACTCTGACGCCGACGCGGATGCGGACGCCGATGCAGACGCCGACGCCGACGCCGACGCCGATGCGGATGCCGACGTCGACGCCAGTGTCGGGCCCGGAGCCAGCGGCGATCCCGCCGTGTACCTGGCCTGGGGCGCCAGCGCGGCGAGCGGCGACCTGAGCGTCGACGCGGTCACGCTGTGGGCGGACACCGCAGACGAGGGTGCCGGCGCGTCGCTGGCCGGCGGCGCCGACATCGACGGAGACGGGGAGCCCGACCTGGTGGTCGGCGTGCCCGACATGGACGGCGGCGGCGGCGTCTACGTCGTGCCCGGGCCTTTCGACGAGGACCGGGACCTGGGCACGGATGCCTTGGTGATCCTCACGGCCGCCGACAGCTTCAGCGAGCTCGGCCAGGCCGTGGCCGTGGCTGGCGACCTGAACGGGGACGGCGCTCAGGACTACCTGGTCGGGGCGCCCTATGGCGAAGGCAGCGCCTCCTTCAGTGGGACCGCCTATGTCGTGTACGGAGGCTCCTTCGACGGGGGCGACATCGACAAGACCTGGTCCGAGGAGATCCTGGGAGACACTGGGTACGATAAATTCGGCGCCGCGCTGGCGGGGGTCGGCGACCTGGACGGGGATGGCCTGGACGACTTCGTGGTCGGGGCGCCCGGCTACAACCACTCCTACGGCGATGCAGGCCGTCTCTACGTGTTCCACGATGCTTCGGTCGGCGGCTCGAGTGCCTCGGACGCTGCGGACGGTGCCTACATCGGCAGCGCCGAGAGCAGCGTGACCGGCTCCAGCGTCGCGGGCATCGGCGACGTCAACGGCGACGGCTATGCGGACCTGCTGGCCGGTGACTCGAAGGTGGCCGGTGCCAAGGACAGCAGTGGCGCGGCCTACATCCTCCTCGGCCCCGCCGATGGCTCGGGCACGCTCCAGGACAACGCAGCCGCTGCGATGGAGGCGCCGGACGGCGAGTACCAGGTCGGCGAAGTGGTGGCGCTGCTCGGCGACATCAACGGCGACGGCCACGCCGACTTCGCCGTGGGCGACGTCGAGGACGGCTATGAGCGCGTCTACGTGGTGCTCGGGCCCGTGGACGGGACCCTCGATCTGGACGGGGCGGTGTCCGACTACCACTCGGGCGGCGAGAAGCGCGGCCTGGGCGTGGCCATCTGTGGTCCCGGCGACGTCGACGGCGACGGCCTGGACGACATCCTGCTGGGTGCCCCGGAGGACGACGACGTCGTCGACGACGGCGGCGCGGCCTACCTCTTCTTCGGCGGGCTGACCTACTGACCCGGCCGCCTGCGGCGCCTGTATGCTGGCGTCATGGCGTCGAACCCGCTGTTCCTGCTCCTGGGCGCAACCCTTGCGGTCGCCCAGGAGCCGGTGCTGCACCAGGCCATCGACGGCGGACTGGCCGTGGACGCGTCGGCGGTGACCACCGACGACTCTGCCGCTTGGTTCGACGGACCGGAGCTGGAGCTGGCGATGCCGGAAGGGTCGTCGGTCGACCAGGCCTGGCTGGCGGTCTTCGCCGACGGCACGGGCTTCACGGGGGACCCGAGCGACCAGGTCCTGGTGAACGGCGCTGCCCTGGGCGGGGTCGGCGAGCTGGTGGCCAGCAGCGACGGGGGGACGGTCTACGGGCTGGACCTGGATGCGCTCGGCTTGGGGGGGGGCACCCACAGCTACCAGGAGGCGGCCGGTGCCGACGGCGAGGACGGCGGGCTCGCCGGGGCGATGCTCGTGGCCCGCTGGTCTCACCCGACCATGCAGGGGCGCCGCTTCGTGAGCTTCGGTCTGGCCGAGCTCACCGACGACGCCCTGACCCTGGCCGGCACGCCCGAGGGCGGCACCCTGCTCGACGTGGTGGGGTCCTTTGCGGTGGTGGGGTCCTGTGCCGACGATCAGGACGCCAGCGCATGGGTCGACGGGTCCCTGGCGGCGTCGTATGCCGGGGGCCGGGACGACGGTGACCTGGCGGCCACGGCGTGTGCAGACGCGGCGACCGGCGCGAACCTGACGGCGGGCTCCTTCGGCTTCGACGACAGCGACGTGCTCGTGGGGGTCGATGGCGACGACCCGGACGGCGAGCCGGGGGGCACGTCCAACGACAGCCGCCGCACCGACGAGCTCTGGCGGGTGCGCCACACCGAGGCTGGCAGCATCGAGCTCCGCTTCGGCGGCACCGGTGGCGGCGGCTGGCTCGGCGCCTACGTGCTGTCCCTGGAGCTCGACGCCGACGAGGACGAGGTCGCCGACGCCCACGACAACTGCCCGACCGCGGCGAACACCGACCAGCTCGACACCGACGGGGACGGGCTGGGCAACGAGTGCGACGAGTGCGTCGATGAGGACGGCGACGGCCACGGGGTGCACGGGCCGTCCACCTGTGCCACCGACTGTGACGACGAAGACCCCGACGCCAACCCGGACCAGGTCGAGGACTGGTACGACGGGGTGGACCAGGACTGCAGCGGGGGCTCGGACTTCGACGCCGACGGCGACGGCGACACCATCTCGGGGGCCGGGGGCACGGACTGTGACGACACAGACCCCCTGAACGCCGGGGTGCTGGACGAGGTCTGCGACGACCAGGACAACGACTGCGACGGCCTGGTCGACGACGCCGACGACGACACGGTGGGCGAGCAGACCTTCTACGAGGACCTGGACGGCGACGGCTGGGGTGACGCCGAGCTGCTCGCCTGCGAGCTGCCCGACGACGCGTCCTATGTGGACGGGGACTGCGACGACACCGACCCGGCCATCTCCCCGGCGGGCCACGAGGTCTGCGACGACGAGGACCGCGACGAGGACTGCGACAGCCTGGCCGACGACCAGGATCCCGACGTCGACGAGACCGTGTCCTGGTACCAGGACCTGGACGGGGACGGCTGGGGGGACCCCGACAGCGAGGTGGTGCTCTGCGACCCCGAAGCGGGGTGGATCCAGCAGGGCGAGGACTGCGACGACCAGGACCCCGACGTGTTCCCGGGCGCTGTGGGCTGGACCCACGACTGCGAGCCCGAGCCCCGCAACGACCGGACCGACGAGGACGACGTCTGCGGGTGCGCGGCAAGCGGCGGGGGCTGGTGGGGCTTCGCGGTGCTCGCGGTGGTTTGGCGCAGGCGGACCGGGCCCTCGGACTGGCCGCCCCGCCGACCGCGGGGATAGTCCTGCTCCAGGAGGACCCCGTGCGGATCTGGCTTCTTGGCGCCCTGCTGGCCGGCTCGGTCGGACTCGTCGCGACCGCCCACGCCGAGCGGCCTCCGCCACTGGAGCAACGCGCGATGGCACAGCTCGACCTCACTCGCCTCGACGGCACACCGTTGGACGCCAAGGCGCTCGACGGCAAGGTCGTCCTGTTCGTCAACGTCGCCAGCAAGTGCGGCTTCACCCCCCAGTACGAAGGCCTCCAGCTCCTGCACGAGGAGAAGTCCCCAGATGGTCTGGTCATCGTGGGGGTGCCCTGCAACCAGTTCGGCGGCCAGGAGCCGGGAGACGCTGAGCAGATCGCGTCCTTCTGTCGCATCAACTACGGCGTGAACTTCCCCATCCTGGAGAAACAGGACGTCAACGGCGCCGCCCGGTCCGATCTCTACACCTGGCTGGTCGGCAGCGACGTGGGCCGGGGCAAGGACGTGCGCTGGAACTTCGAGAAGTTCCTGGTGGACCGCAACGGCATGGTGGTCGAGCGCTTCGGCAGCCGGGTCGATCCCAACGACGGCAAGCTCCGCCGGGCGATCGAGCAGGCCCTGACCAAGCGCTAGCCGGTGGCCGACGACCTCGACGCGGTCCTGGCGGACCCAGAGCCCGGTGAGCGCTGGCGCACGCTGCGCTCGGTCCTGAGCTGGCTGGCGGTGACCCTGGTGGCGTTCATGGCCATCGGGGCCTTGCGGGCGCCGTCGCTGCCAGACCAGGCCCCGGACTTCGCTCTGCCGACCCTGACTGGCGAGACCGTGGCGCTGGACGCGCTGCGCGGGCAGACCGTGTTGCTGAACTTCTGGGCCACGTGGTGTGGGCCTTGCCGGGCCGAGATTCCCGCGTTCAGCGCCTATGCGGACACCCACCCCGACGTGGCGGTGCTGGGCATCGCCACCGACGGCCCGCCTGCCAAGGTCGCGGCGGCCGCAGCGGACCTGGGCATCTCCTACCCGGTGCTCTTGAGCGACGACGCCACCCACAGCGCCTACGGCATCTCCACGATCCCCACCACGGTCATCGTCGACGGGACCGGGGCCGTGAAGTACGCCCACAGCGGCATCCTGATGGGCTGGCAGCTCCGCCTGCTGGTGTGGTGGTTCGGGTGATCGGGCACATCTCCTTTGGCGTCTCCGACGTCCCCGCTTCCCAGGCCTTCTACGACGCGGTCATGCCGGCCCTGGGCTGGGTCCGGCTGTGGACCGACCCGGCCGGCTTGGGCTACGGGCCGCCCGGCGGTGGCGAGAAGCTCAACCTGTTCGCCGTGCACGAGCCTGGGGTGACCCTGGCTGCAGGCCCGCGCTTCCACCTGGCCTTCGACGCGCCCGACCGGGACGCGGTGCACGCCTTTCACGACGCCGCGGTCGCACACGGGGGGGCCAGCTACGGGCCTCCTGGTCCGCGCGAGCACTATGGCCCGACCTACTACGCCGCCTTCGTGCGCGATCCCGACGGACACAAGCTGGAGATCGTGCACCAGTAGCAACTGGATACAATTCTCGCGGCGCGGAGCCGGATCCTTGGGTCTACGTTCTGCGCTCTCCCGCACCGGATGACCATGGCCCTCTCGACGCTCCCCCTGCTCGCGCTGCTGGCCTGCGGCGACGACACGACCTCTGGCACGACCGACTCCGCGACCGCCACGACCGACAGCGGCACGGTCACGGACTCCGCCGACACCGGGACCCCGGACTCGGGAACCGACACGGACACCGACACGGACTGCCCCGCCGTCACTCAGCTCACGGTCGCCGGCGGCGAGCGCCAGCTCCTGGCCCTGGACCTGGGCGTCGAGACCGACCTGGAGACCGGGGTCTGGGCGGTCTGCACCGCGGACGATGATCCCGACGAGCAGCACCTGGCCGAGTCCGGAACCGCTGCGACGGCGCACAGCTTGGGCATCCAGGGCCTGGCCCCCGAGACCGCGTACACCTGTGAAGCGCGGACCACGTGTGGCGCTGCGACGCCCGCTTCGGTCAGCCACACCACCCCGGCCCTGCCCCCAGACGTGTCCGGCTTCCAGGTGACCCTGGGGGACCACCCGTCCTGGGGCGAGTACACGCTGACCGCCGAGATCGAGCCCTGCGAGGACTACGACACGACCAACCTCCACGGCCTGGTGCTCGACAGCCAGGGCGTGCCTCGGTGGTTCTACGACGTGCCCGACGCCATCGTGAGCAGCGACGTGGAGATCCGGTACCTGGGCGATGGGCTGATCCACATCGCCGGCGGCTGGGGGCAATTCGACACCAGGGCACCCCACCAGGGCATGTTCCGGACCCTCGATCTGTCCAACCAGGTCATCCACCACCGGGACGCGCCGGACCTGGGCTTGGGCTTCAACCACCACAGCATCCGGCTGGAGACCGGCGAGTACGTGACCCACACCTATGCCCTGCACGGGGGCTTCAACGTGGGCATGACGGTCGAGGTCTGGGACCCGGAGACCGAGGCGATCACGTGGTCCTGGGACAGCGAACAGACCTGGCTCGACGGCGAGGGCATCCAGGGCTCGGGCGCCGAGATCTGGGCGTCGAACAGCCTGACCTGGATCGACGACGCGCTGGGTCCGGCGCTCTACGTGAACGTGGTCACCACCGACTCGATCTGGCGGGTGGACCGCGACACCGGCCGCGTCACGCACATCCTGGGCGTGGGACAGGGCTGGTCGCTCTTCGACGCCGACGGTGACGCGCTCGACGCCGACGAGGACTGGTTCTACTTTCAGCACGACCCCGAGATCACCGCCGATGGCCGCGTGCTGATGCACGACAATGGCCAGGGCCGACCCGGCCGCAACAAGTACTCCCGGGTGGTCGAGTACCAGATCGACTGGGAGCGCCAGGTGCTCACGGAGACCTGGGTCTGGGGCGAGCCCGACTGGTACAACCCCTACCTGGGGGACGCCGACCGGCTGCCCAACGACAACGTGCTGGTCGCGACGGGTCACATCTGGTGCGCGTCGGGCTACGACGACGCGTCTTCGGTGTTCGAGATCGAGCCCTCGTCTGGGGAGCTGGCGTGGCGGATGGACTGGGACAACCCGGACTTCGCGACGTATCGGGCCGAGCGGCTGGGCGGCTGCGACATCTTCGCCAATGCCGCCACGTGTCCGGCGGTCGCCGAGCGGATCGCCGCTCTGGGCGACGGCACGGCGACACCGGGTCGATGACGCCCGGGCATCCGCGGTAGATTGGGGGACTGGGAGTCCGGATGCCTCCACTGTCCTTGCTCGTGCCCCTGCTGCTGATCGGCTGTGCCGACGACCCGGCGACCGACGTCCAGGTCGACGACGAACCCGTCACGTCGGCGCTGGAACAGGACACCGGCGACGGGATCGAGGTCGTCGGGGCTGCAGACTCCGCCGAGCCCTTGCCTGTGGCCTTCCCGGTCCTGATCAACGAGATCTGCCCCGCGAACCGGGACAGCCTGATCGATCTGGACGGGGAGAGCCCAGACTGGATCGAGCTGCTAAACCCCCAGGACCACCCCATCGAGCTCACGGGCTTCGGCCTGTCCGACGACCCCGACGATCCCTTTCAGCTCGTGCTCCCGACCGTGACCCTGAAGTCCGACCAGGTCTTGCTGGTCCGGGCGTCGGGCAACGACGCGTCGGACCACGGCAACATCCACGCGCCCTTCAAGCTGGACGCCGTCGGCGAGACCCTGGTGCTGACCGCCCCGGATGGTCGCATCCACGACCAGGTCGAGACCGGGCGGCTCTACCACGACCAGTCCCTGGGGCGGGACCCGGACGACCGCTCTTGGCAGGTCTACCTGAAGCCCACACCCCTCGAGGAGAACTGGACCGAGGGTCGCCCGGGCTTCGCCGAGACCCCCGTGCTCTCCCCCGATGGGGGGTTCTTCTCCACCGAGCAGACCGTGACCGTGAGCACGTCGTCGGACACGGCCAGCGTGCACGTGAAGCTGGGCGGAGACCCGCCCACGGCCGACGACGCGATCTACACCGGCCCCATCAGCATCACCAACGGCGACGCCACGGTCGTGCGGGCCATCGCCTACGAGGACGGGCTGTGGCCCAGCCGGGTCGCCACCCGGACCATCTTCCTGGACCGGCCGATCGACCTGCCCGTCTGGTCCATCACGTCGGCCGACGCCGACCTGTTCGACACCGACACCGGGGTGCTGTCGCCGCTGAACCTGTGGGACAACCTCGAGGTCGACACCCACCTGGAGTTCTACGAGGCCGACGGCAGCCTGGTCCTGGCCACCGACGCCGGCCTGAAGCTCCACGGGGGCGCATCGCGCACCTTCCCCCAGAAGGGGCTCCGGCTGCTGTTCCGCTCCGGCTACGGGGTGGCCCCCTTCGAACACGCGCTCTTCCCGGACCACCCCGTCAACGAATTCCACCGATTGATCCTGCGCAACGGGGGCCACGACGACGGCCAGACCGAGCTGCGAGATCCCTTGTCCCACGTGCTCATGAAGGACCTGGACGTCGACGTCCAGGGCTACCGGCCCACGATCGTGTTCCTGAACGGGCGGTACTGGGGGCTCTACAACACCCGCGAGAAGCAGGACCGCTTCTACGCGGCGTCGCACCACGGCGTGGACCCCGACGACCTGGACTTCCTGGAGTACGACGGCTCCATCGTCAACGAAGGTGACAACGAGGACTACCAGGCCCTGTTCGACCACGTGGTCTACGGCGACATGTCCGATCCCGACCAGTACGCCGCGATCCCGGACTGGGTCGACGTCGACGAGTACATTCTCTACAACATCATCGAGGTGTTCTCGGGCAACTACGACTGGCCCGGCAACAACATCCAGTTCTGGCGGGAGCGGTCCGACGAGGGCCGCTGGCGCTGGACCCTCTACGACACCGAGAGTGGCTGGTACAACTGGATCACCCCCGGCTACAACAGCATCCACCACGCCACGGTGGTCGGTCGCACGTGGTGGCCCTACCCCAACTGGTCGACCTCGCTGTTCCGGAACATGCTGGAGAGCCCGGAGTTCCGGGAGCAGTTCATCAACACCTACGCGGACCTGCTGAACACGCGCTTCCTGCCCCGCAACAGCGTGCCGCTGTTCGACGAGATGGTCGACGCCATCTCCGGAGAGATCGCGCTGAGCCAGGTCCGGTGGGGCCACAGCCTGTCCCGGTGGGAGATCCAGGTGATCCGGGTCCGGGACTTCCTGTACGACCGGCCTGGGCACACCCAGCAGCACATCGTGTTCGAGTTCGGCCTGCCGGGCACGTGGGACCTGTCCCTGGACGTCGATCCGCCCGGCGCGGGCCACGTGGCGCTCCAGGTGGTCGACGTCACCGAGCCCTTCACCGGCACCTACTTCCTGGACGTGCCCGTGCCGCTACGGGCTGTCGCCGCCGACGGCTGGGAGTTCGTGGGCTGGTCCGACGAGCGCTTCGGTCCCAACGCCGGGGTCACGGTGGACCCGGACGGGGATCTGAGCCTGGTCGCGCTGTTCGAAGCGGTGCCGTAAGAGCCTGGAAGAGCCCCAGGGTCGCCGAAGCCCTGCCCCCCGGGGTGCCCGTCTTGCGCGCGGCCCTCAGGGGTCCGGCCTCAGGAAGCGCACCACCAGCTCGCTGAGCTCTCGCTCCAGAGCGTCGCCCTGGAGCAGCTCGGGGCGATGGACCAAGGCATCCTGGACCACGCCAAAGACCGCGTGCACGAGCACATAGGCCGCCAGACCCAGGTTTCGGGGGCGCACCCGCTCCGGCTCGGTGAGCATCCGGGCGGTGATGAGCTCCACCATGCGCTGCTGCCACTGCCGGTGCAGGTCCTCGCGGTTGGCCCTGGGGCACTCGGTGAGCAGCACGTGGGACAGCTTCCGATCCACCTGTTGGGCTTCCAGGAGCGCGTGCACCAGCTCGGGGATGCCCTCCTCCAGCTCTCGGTGGTGGGTGTCCTGGAGTTGGTCGGACAACACTTCGAGCTTGCGAGCGATGACCTGGGCCATCAGGTCGTCGATGATGGCGTCCTTGTCCTGGAAGTAGTGGTAGAGCGAGCCCACGCTGACCCCCGCTCGGCGGGCGATCCGGTTGGTGGACGTGCGGGCGTAGCCGTCGGCGATCAGCAGCTCGCGGGTGGCCTGGAGGATGGCCTCGACCGTGGCCTGGGCGCGGTCCTGGGTGGGTGTGCGGCGGATCATGCCGACCAGGGTAGACACGAAACCGAGCGATGGCTCGACTTTGGAGGGTCGGGGGCGGTGGATCGGCCCGTGGCGGGGTCTGGTTGGCTGGGTGGAACCGAGCACCGTGCGAGTTTTCGTGGGCCCAGGGCCGACCTATCTTTCAGTCAGGCCCCTGGAGGAGAGATGCCCCGCGCCCTCAGCGATGTCCCTGGTCCCGCGCCCCTGCCGCTGATCGGCAACCTGAGGGAGGTCGCTGGGGACCCTCTGGGGTCCCTGGAGGCTGGAACCAGGGCCCACGGAGACCTGTGGCGGATCCGGGTCGGGACCCGGACGAACCTGGTGGTCACCGACCCGGCGCTGATCGAGGAGGTGTTCATCACCCACCGCAAGGCCACGGTGAAGGACCCGGTGACCGCCGGCCTGTCCGACGTGCTGGGCCAGGGCTTGCTGACCGCCGAAGGGGAGACCTGGCGCAAGAACCGACGGCTCATCGCGCCCAGCTTCCAGCCTCGGCACCTGGCCGAGCTGGGCAGCACCATGGTCGCCAGCACCGAGCGGGCAGCCTCTGGGGTGTCGAGCGGGACCCACGATGTGCACGAGCACATGATGGCCCTCACCCTGGACATCGCGGTGCGCACCCTGTTCGGCACGGTGCTGTCCGATGCCCACCGGGTCGGCCCGCTGGTCGAGGAGCTGATGCAGGGCTTCATCCGCAAGACCCAGACGTGGCGACGGCTCCTGCCGGCGTGGATGCCGACCCCGGGCCGGGCCGCAGCCCGCCGTCACATGCGGGAGCTGCACGGCCTGCTGCTGGAGCTCGTGGCCCAGAAGCGCGCCTCGGATGGGCAGGGCTCGGACCTGCTCTCCCGCCTGCTGGCGGCCCGGGACGAGCAAGGCCGCGGCATGGACGACGACCAGCTCAAGGACGAGCTGCTCACCCTCTTCCTGGCCGGGCATGAGACCACTGCGCTGGCGCTGAGCTATGCGCTGTGGCTGCTCGCCGAGCACCCCCAGGCCATGGCCCGGGCGCGGGCCGAGCTGGACGTCGTGGTGGGAGAGGGGCAGGTGACTGCCCGCCACAGCCGTCAGCTGCCCTGGCTCGACGCGGTCTTCCAGGAGACCATGCGCCTGTACCCGCCGGCCTGGGTGGTGGGCCGTGCCGCCGCCCAGGACCTGGTCCTGGGCGACCTGCACGTGCCGGCCGGGACCGGCCTGATCATGCCCCAGTGGGTCGTGCACCGGGACGAGCGCTGGTTCGACGAGCCCTTGGCGTTTCGGCCCGAGCGCTGGCTGGCGGAGAGCCACAGGCCGCGCTTCGCCTACTTCCCCTTCGGCGGGGGCCAGCGCACCTGTGTGGGCAACCACTTCGCCCGGATGGAGGCCGTGCTCGTGCTCGCGGCCTGGCTCCAGGTCTTCGAGGTGCGGCCGGTGCCCGGCTTCCACCTGGCGGTGGAGCCTTCGGTGACCCTGCGACCCCGGGATGGGGTGAAGCTGGAGCTCCTGCGGCGAGACGGTCGCCGTCTGGCGGCCTGAACCAGGGCACCAGATGGGGTCGATTGTCCGGTCTCGAAGACCAGTGGCGTGCCACCGAACGTGTTGAACAGCCGCCAGGCGTCGTCCAGCGCCATGGCCGTGATCGCCGCGTACTTCTCCGACTGGGTGTCTTCGCCGAAGTCCGAGACCCCGGGGTAGGGGTCGCTGTCCAGGTTCAGGCCCTCGGGCTCCAGGATCGACAGCGGGTCCACGCCTTCGACCCGCGGGTCCTCCAGCAGCAGCTCCCTTAGAGCCGCCAGCGTGACCGTGTCGTCCAGGCCCACCTGCCACGCATTGGACAGCGGTGCGCAGCCCAGCAGTTCGGCGTCCAGCTCGGCCAGAAGCTCCTCGCGGTCGGTGTCGGTCGCGCTGGGCACCAGGTCCACGACGAAGCGCCCGCTGGCGTCGTCCCACCAAGGCTCCGGCCGCTCGGCCTCCAAGAGCGTCACCGCGCCGGTCGCCCGCTTGTCGGCAACCTGGAGCAGCACCGTGTCGCTGGCCGCCCCATAGGGCACCTGGACTTCGAGGTGTTCGCCGCTGAACCAGTGGACCTCGGCGGGGGCCCCGCCCACGAACACCTGGACCTCGTTCGGGTCGTGGATCCGGGTGGCCTGTTCCGGGGTGTCGTTGGGCTCGCTGTGGAGATCCGGGACCTGGTGCCGGCTCCAGGCGAGGGTCTACTGGACCGGCTCCTCTCCCCCGGTGCTGTCCGGCGGCTGGGTCGGGGCTTCGCCGCTCCCGCGGCAGGCGAGCAAGGACAGGAGGAACCACATGCGGTCAGGCTATGGGCGGCCTTGCACGCCAGGTGTCGCAGGTTGTGTCAGGACCGCCAGCTACTTCGCCGCCGCCGCCACCGGTGCCACCTTGACCGCGCAGACCTTGTACTCGGCGGTCTGGGTGACCGTGTCGCCCTCGTCGTTGGTCAGGTAGTTCGTGTTCTGCTCGGGGAAGTGCAGGGGCATCCACACGCAGCCCTTGCGCATCCGGGGGCTCACGTCGACCCGGGCCTGTACGGTGCCGCGACGGCTGGTCACGTGGACCAGGTCGCCGTGAGCCAGGCCGCGCTTGCGGGCGTCCCGGCGGTGCATCTCGATGAAGTTCTCGGGCTGCCGGGCCTGGGCGCCGCTGGCCCGCCGGGTCTGGGTGCCGCAGTTGTAGTGGTAGAGCGTGCGGCCGGTGGACAGCAGCAGGGGGTAGTCGCTGTCGGGCAGCTCGTCGCTGGGCCGGTAGCGTGCGGGCATGAACCGGCCCTTGCCGCGCAAGGGGCCGTCCATGTGCAGGGTCGGCGAGCCCGGGTGGTCCGGGGTCGGACAGGGCCACTGCAGGCCGCCTTCGGCTTCGATGCGGTCGTGGCTGATGCCGGAGAACTTGTCCGCAAGGGACGCCAGCTCGTCGTAGACCTCGGCCGGGCTGGCGTAGTGGGGCATCGGGTAGCCGACGGCCCGGGCGATGTCGCAGATGATCTCCCAGTCGGCCCGGGCCTGGCCGGGGGCGTCCACGGCCTTGCGGACCTTTTGGACCCGGCGGTCGGAATTCGTGAAGACCCCGTCTTTCTCGGCGAAGCAGGCGGCGGGCAGGACCACGTCGGCGAACCGGGCGGTCTCGTTCAGGAAGATGTCCTGGAGCACCACGAAGTCGACGTTGTTGAGGCCCTTCTCGATGCGGTGGGTGTTCGGCTCGCTGAGCACGATGTCTTCGCCCATGATGTAGAGCCCGCGGATCTTGTCGCCGAGCTCCTTCATCATCACGTTCAGGTTCAGGCCGTCGTGGGGGGACAGCTCGGCGCCCCAGGCGCTGGAGAAGTGCCGCTGGGCGGCGGGATCCGAGACGCGGTGGTACCCCGGATAGAACACCGGGCTGGCCCCGGCGTCGTTGGCGCCCTGGACGTTGTTCTGGCCCCGGAGCGGGTTCATGCCCGCCGAGCGCTTGCCCAGGTGCCCGGTCATGAGCACCAGGTTCGCCAGGCTGTAGACGTTGTCCGTGCCGTGGCTGTGCTCGGTGATGCCCAAGGTGTAGTAGATGCCGGCCTTTTTCGTGGTGGCGTAGAGTCGGGCGGCTTCGCGGATCAGGTCCGCCGGCACCGTGGTCACGGTCTCGGCCCACTCTGGCGTGCAGTCGGCGACCGCTTCGGCCACGGCGTCGAAGTTCTCGCAGTGGTCTTCGATGAAGGCCTTGTCGTGCAGATCCTCGGCGATGATCACGTGGGCCATCGCCGTGAGCAGCGCCACGTCGGTGCCCGGCTTGAGCTGCAGGTAGACGTCGGCGATGTCGGCCAGCCAGATGCGGCGAGGGTCCGCCACGATCAGCTTGCTGCCGGCCCGCGCGGCCCGCTTCATCTCCATCGCGATGATCGGGTGGGCTTCCGTCGTGTTGGACCCGATCACGAACATCAGCTCTGTGTCCCGGATCTCCGGGATGGAGTTGGTCATGGCGCCCGCGCCGAACATCGTCACCAGACCGGCGACCGTGGGGGCGTGTCACGTGGCTGCGCACTGGTGGCAGTTGTTCGTGCCGAACGCGGCCCGGGACAGCTTCTGGACCAGGTAGTTCTCCTCGCCGGTGCAGCGGGAGGACGAGATGAAGCCCAGGGCGTCGGCCCCGTGCTCGGCGGCCACGCCCATCAGGCCCTTGGCGACAGCGGCGATGGCGTCGTCCCAGCTGGCTTCGTGGAGCTCGCCGTCGCTGCCCCGGACCAGGGGCGCGGTCAGCCGCTCCGGGTGGTGGATGAACTCGGTGGAGAACCGGCCCTTCACGCACAGGTTGCCGTCGTTCAGGGTCGTGCCGGGCTCGGGGCTGGTGACCCGGACCACCTTGCCGTCGTTGACGTGCAGGTTGAGCTGGCAGCCGACGCCGCAGAAGTTGCAGGTGGTCGGCACGACCGTCTCGTCCCGGTAGTCGCTGTCGAGAGCCGCCCGCTCGGTCATCGCGCCGGTCGGGCAGACCGCGATGCAGCCGCCGCAGAGCTCGCAGGTGGTGTCGAGCAGGTCCCGGTTCTCGGCCGTGGCGATGGTCGTGCCGGCGCCGCGCCCGGCCAGGGTGATGGCGCTGACCGCCTCGACCTCGTCGCAGTAGCGCACGCACAGGTTGCACAGCACGCAGGCTTCGGGGTCGAAGTGCACGTAGGGGTTGGCGTCGATTCGGTACTCGCGGGGTGCATCGATCGCCGGCAGGCGCGGGCCGGTGCCGTGGGTCCGGACCTGTTCCAGGAGGCGGTTGCCCGTGCCGCGTTCCCGCGGCAGGTCGTCCTCGTCGAGCTCGTGGTCGGCCAGGTACATGCTCAACAGCACCTGGCGATGACGCTTGACCCGCTCGGACTCGGTCGCCACGACCTGGCCGGCCTCGGCGGGGAAGGCGCAGCTGGGCTGCAGGCGGCGCTGGCCGTCGATCTCGACCAGGCACATGCGGCACGAGCCCATGGGATCGACCCGGTCGTCCTGGCACAGGGTGGGGACTTCGAGGCCTTCGCGTCGGCACACGTCGAGCAGGCGCTCGCCGTCCCGGAAGACGACCTCGCGGCCGTTGAGGGTGAGCTTCATGGCTCCACTCTAATCGGCGGCGGGTCGGAGCCGGCGCTTGATCGCGCGGATTGCACGAAACAGGGGGAAACAGGGGTCAGGAACCTTTTGTTAAGCATTAGATGGGGCAGCATGGATCTTGACTTCTGGCCGTCCTGACCCCAGGGCATGACTCGGGGATGGGCTGACTGGAGGCTGCACGCCTGGCAGGTCTTAGAGCGCCAATCAGGGAAACTCCCTTCGCCTGGCTTGCTCACGTGATTTTCGGGCGCGGTCCGACAAGGCCCGCTCCCTCAGCCGCCGAAGTCCTCGGGGAAGTGCTTGATCGCCGACTGCAGCGGCAGGCTCGCGACCATGCCCAGCCCGCAGATCGAGCCGGCGTCCATCTCCCAGTGGAGCTCGTCCACGTGCTCCAGGACCGAGGGATCCCGGCTGTCCAGGAAGCCATCGATGGCCTGGCGCTGGATGCGACAGCCGATGCGACACGGCGCACACTGGCCACAGGACTCGTCCTCGAAGAACACCTGCTGGTTCCGCGCAGCGTCGTCCATGCGCACGGTGTCGTTCAGCACGACCACCCCGGCCGAGCCCAGCATCGAGCCGACCTCGGGGGCCTGGAGCCCCTTGAAGTCCAGGGGTGTGTCGCGGAAGGACATGGGCAGGAAGCCGCTGCTGGCACCCCCGGGGCTGAACGCGCGAGGGGTGCCCACGTAGCCCCCGGCCGCCGCGACCAGCTCGTCGAGGGTCGCGCCCAGGGGCAGCTCGTAGGTGCCCGGGGCCTGGACGTGGCCCGAGATGCAGTAGAGCTTGGAGCCCGGCTCCGTCCGGCCCTGATCGTGGAACCACTGGCCGCCGCGCAGCACGATGCTGGGCACACACGCCAAGGTCTCGACGTTGTTCATGAGCGTGGGCTTGCCCCACAGCCCCTGCTGGGTCGGGTAGGGCGGCTTGAGCCGCGGCATGCCCCGTCGGCCCTCGATGGCCTCGAGCAGGGCGGTCTCCTCGCCGCAGATGTAGGCGCCATGCCCCATCACGAAGCGCACGTCCAGGTCTCCCAGGTGGGGTCGGGCCTGGACAAAGGCGGTCTCCAGGCTGCGGCGTGCGGCCTGGAATTCACCCCGCACGTAGATGTAGGCGGTCTCGGCACCCGCGAACCACGCGGCGATCGCCACGCCTTCGAGCATCAGGTGCGGCCGCCGCAGCATGATCTCCCGGTCCTTGAAGGTGCCGGGCTCGCCCTCGTCGGCGTTGACCACCACGTAGTGCGTCGGGTCGGCCTCGTTCCGGACCGCGTTCCACTTGATCCAGGCCGGGAAGCCCGCGCCGCCGCGGCCCTGGAGGCCCGAAGTCTTGAGCTCGGCGAAGACCGCGTCGCGGCCGAGCTCCCGCGCTCGCGCCAGGCCCAGGTAGCGGTCGTCGTCGGCCCCGCCCAGGTTCATCGGCAGCTCGGGATCGTCCGAGGTCACGGCCCCGGGCTTGGCGACCTGGTCCAGCTCGAGCTCGGCGCTCAGGGACACCGGTGCCCGATCGCACTGGCCCAGGCAGCTGACCAGCTCGTGGGCGACGCCCTGGGCCGTGAGCTTGTCGCTCAGCGCCTTGTAGCCGGCCAGCTCGCAGGTGAGTCCCTGGCAGACCCGCACCGTGTCCGGCTTCTGGATCAGCGTGTAGAAGGTCGCCACGCCGAAGACGTCGGCTTCGGGCACGCCGGTCTCGGCCGAGACCTGGGCCGAGATGCCCTCCTTGAGCCCCCCGTGATGCTCCAGGAGGTCGAGCACACGATCCCGTCGAGCGTTCTTCTTCTCCATGCCGTCAGTCTAAGCCGCCTCCGGGCCTGGTGAAATAATGACAAGGGCGTCATTTGCTCTTGCGGGGCCCGGAAGGGCGTGTCAGAGAGAGAAGGACTGACGCCCCTGTCAGCGCTCCCAGGAGGTCCCCGTGATCGGCATCCCCGTTGGCATCATCTACTCGGACCTGGCCGAGTGGGGCCTGCACAAGCTGCTGCACGAGGTCCCGCACAAGCACCGGGACAACTTCTTCAAGTTCCACTTCTACGAGCACCACAGGGACGCTCGGGTGCACGCGTTCGCCGACCCGATGTACGCCGGCAACCTGTTCCAGTGGAACGCCGCTGGCAAGGAGCTCGTCTCCCTGTCCTTCGTGGTGGCGATCCACCTGCCGCTCACGCCGGTGGCGCCGTTCTTCGTCGCCACGGTCGCCGCCAAGGCGGCCAACTACTACCGGGTCCACCGCAAGTCCCACCTGGACCCCGAGTGGGCCCGGGAGCACCTGCCCTGGCACTACGACCACCACATGGCCCCGGACCAGGACTGCAACTGGGGCGTGCAGACCGACTGGGTCGATCGCCTGGTCGGCACCCGCAAGCACTGGGTCGGCACCGAGGGCGAGCTCAAGCAGCGGGGCAAGCTGGCCCGGCTGGGCGAGCGCCTGGCGGCGAAGCGAGCGGCCAAGCAGGCGGCCTGAGCCGCTCCCCGGGGCGTTAGAGGCGCCCCCATGTCCACCCTGGCCGTCGAAGCGTCCGATCTGGGGCGTCGCTTCGGCCGTCGCTGGTCCCTGGCGCGGGTCGAGCTGGCCGTGCCCCAGGGCCATCGGCTGCTCATCGTGGGGGCCAATGGCTCGGGCAAGACCACCCTGGTCCGCACGGTCGCCACCCTCTGGGCCCCCAGCCGCGGCACCCTGCGCATCTTCGGGCTGGATCCGGTCAAGCAGCGCTTCCAGGCCCGGCAGCAGCTGGCGCTCCTGAGCCACCAGCCGGGGCTGTACGAGGACCTGAGCGGCACCGAGAACCTGGCCCTGACCCTGCGCATGCAGGGCCGCCGGGACCTGGACGCGATCCCCGGCCTGTTGGACGCCGTGCAGCTGGATGCGCGGCCCGACCCGGTCCGGACCTACTCCGCCGGCATGCGCAAGCGCCTGGCCTTTGCCCGGCTCCTGGCCCAGCGCCCCCGTCTGGCTCTGATCGACGAACCCTATGGCCAGCTGGACCCCGCGGGCTTCGAGCTGGTGGACGGGCTCTTGGACCGGCTGCACGCAGACGGCGTCACCACCCTCGTCGCGTCTCACCTGGTCGGCCGTGCCGCTCAGAGGGCCGACGAAGCCCTGCTGCTGGAAGAGGGCCAGGTCCGCTGGCAGGGCCCGGCCGGCGACGTGACCCGGGCCTGGAAGGCCCTGCACGGGACCGACTCGTGAGCCCCTTGCCCCTACAAGCCCAGCTCCTGGCCGTCCTGCGAAAGGACCTGTTGGTGGAGTGGCGGGGACGGTCTCGGGCCATCGGGGTCGTGATCTACGCGCTCATCCTGCTGCTGCTCCTGTCCTTCGCCATCGGGCCGGACACCCGGGCGCTCCAGGCCCACGCGGCCGGCTACATCTGGCTGACCGTGCTGACCGCCAGCACCCTGCTGCTGGCCCAGAGCTTCACCAACGAAGTCGAGGGCGGGGCGCTCGAAGCGCTCCTGCTGCTGCCCACCAGCCCGGTGGCGCTCTACTACGGCAAGGCCTTGGCGAATTTTGGCGTGCTGTTCGGCCTGTCCATCGCCACGGTGGCCTTTGGGGTCGTGCTGTGCGACCTGTCCCTCGACGGCTCACCCTGGACGCTGCTGCTGGTCCTGGCCCTGGGCTGTGGGGGTCTGGCGGCGCCCGGCACCCTCTACGCAGGCCTGACTGTGCGCACCGGTGCCCAGCAGCTCATGCTGCCGCTGCTGATGTTCCCCCTGGTCGTGCCCTCGCTGCTGGCGGCGGTCAAGGCCACCGCGTTGTGCTTCGAGCCCGACGTGATGGGGCAGCTCGGGAGCTGGTTGGGGGTGCTGGCCGCCTTCAATGCGGTGTATTGGGCCTTGTGCGGAGTGCTTTTCATCAAGGTGGTCGACGAATGAGCAAGACTTGGATGGTGGTGGCCCTGGGCTTCACCCTGTTGGTGGTCGGACACGGCATCGGCCTGTTCGCGGCCCCCCCCGAGGCGATGATGGGCGACGTGGGGCGCATCCTCTACGCCCACGTGCCCACGGCCTGGGTGGCGCTGCTCACCTTCCTGGGGGCGTTCATCTGCGCCATCGGGGTCCTGTGGACCGGCAAGCTCGCGTGGGACGCCGCCATGGAGGCCGCGGTGGAAGTCGGCGTCTTGCTCAACGCCATGCTGCTGATCCAGGGCGCGGTCTGGGCCAAGCCCACCTGGGGGGTCTACTGGACCTGGGACCCGCGCCTGACCAGCGCCCTGGTCATGTGCCTGTCCTTTGCCGCAGTGCTCGTGCTGCGCAGCCTGGTCCACCAGGTCAAGCGACGGATGACGCTCTCTGCGGTGGCGACCATCCTGTTCTTCGTGAACGTTCCGGTGGTCTACATGTCCGTGAAGTGGTGGAATTCGATGCACCAGGAGATGTCCAGCCCGGAGACCGTGGACGCCACGATGGTGCTTCCCCTGCGCATCGCGGCCTTCGGCATGCTCTTCCTGGCGATCGGCCTGTGCATGGCCCGGGGTCGGCTGGCCCTGGCGCGACTCCGGCGCGAGGACGGCGCACCGGACCTGCCGGAACGGCCCCAGGCCCTGGACCTGGATAGTGGGGCCCCCCATGCTTGATGGTTCGATCGAAGGCGGCTGGGGCTACGTGATCACGGTCTACGGGTTCACCTGGTTCTGCCTGGTGGCGTACACCGCGAGCCTGGTCACCCGCCTGCGCAAGGACCCGGACGCATGAACGAGCAGACCCGCCGGCGCCTGCTGCTCCTACCCGCCATCCTGGTGGCGCTGGGGGGTCTGGGGTTTCTGGCCTACGGCAACATCGGGGACAACCTGGTCTACTTCTGGGAGGCCAAGGACATCGTCCAGGCCGGCGACGACGCGGTCGGGGCCACCATCCGTCTGGGTGGACTGGTCGCCGCGAACAGCGTGGTCTGGACCCCGGAGAGCCAGGAGCTGGACTTCACCGTGACCGACTCCACCGGGGCCTACACCGTGCCGGTGCACGCCCGGGCCGCGCCGCCTCAGATGTTCCGCGAGGGCATCGGGGTGGTGGTCGAGGGCACCATGACCCCCCACGGCACCTTCGAGACCGAGCGCGTGATGGTCAAGCACTCCAACGAGTACAAGGCACCTGAGGAGGGGGTCGACTCCAAGGAGCTCTACCAGACCCTCGAGGAGGAGTTTTGATCGGCACACTGAGCCTGCTGGGCCGCGGGCTGATCCTGGTCGCGCTCTTGGCCTGTGCGGTGGGCTGCGTGCTGGGCATCACGGCGGGGGTGCGGCGCTCGGCCAGCGGTGGCCGCCAGGCCCGGTGGATGGCCTGGGTCTTCTCCGGCAGCACCCTGTTGGCCACCGCGGTCATGGAGTACGCGCTCCTGACCCACGACTTCAGCGTCGGCTACGTCGCCCAGGTCGGGTCGCTGGCCACCCCGCCGCACATCGCCTTCGTGTCCCTGTGGAGCTCGCTCGAGGGCTCGATCCTGTTCTGGGCCGCGGTGCTCGGGGCCTACACCGGGGCCTTCGCGTGGGCCACCCGGGACCGCTACCCGGAGCACACCAACTACGCCCTAGGGGCCTTGCTGGGCGTCGGCGTGTTCTTCACCTTCCTGGTGGCCGGCGTCGCCGACCCCTTCCTGCCGGTCTCGCCGGTGCCACTGGACGGTCCGGGGCCGAACCCGCTGCTCCAGAACCACGTGCTCATGATCGTGCACCCACCCAGCCTGTACCTGGGTTTTGTGGGCATGTCCGTGCCCTTCGCCATGTGCGTGGCGGCGCTGTTGGCCGGGCGCTGCGACGCCGCGTGGCTCAAGCACCTGCGTCAGTGGTCGCTCATCGCCTGGGCGTGGCTCAGCCTGGGCATCCTGCTGGGGGGTTGGTGGAGCTACGAGGTGCTGGGCTGGGGTGGCTACTGGGCCTGGGACCCGGTCGAGAACGCCAGCTTCCTGCCGTGGCTGGTCACCACGGCCTTCCTGCACTCGGCGCTGCTGGCCGAGCGCAAGCAGCAGCTGCTCAGCTGGACTCTGGTGCTCGGCATCGCCAGCTTCTTGCTGACCATCCTGGGCACCTTCATGACCCGGTCCGGGGTGTTCAACTCGGTGCACAGCTTTACCCAGTCGGGCATCGGTCCGGTGTTCCTGGGCTTTCTGGGCCTTGCCCTGGTGTTCAGCGTGCTGTTGCTGGCTGCCCGCATGAACCTGGTGTCCCGCGGCGCCCAGCCCATCACGGACATGGCGACCAAGGAAGGCTCGCTGCTGCTGAACAACTTGCTGTTGGTGGGCATCACCTTCACGGTGCTGGTGGGGGTGCTCTACCCGCTGCTGGTCGAGGCGATCCAGGGCGAGCGCATCAGCGTCGGACAGCCCTACTTCAACACCATGACCCTGCCGCTGTGGGTCACGATGCTCTTCCTGATGGGCGTCGGGCCGGCGTTTCCCTGGGGCCGACCCACCCTGGACCAGGTCCGGCAGCGGCTCATGATCCCCGGCGGGCTGGCGGTGGTCGTGGCCGTCGTGAGCGTCGTGGCGGGCTGGGACAGCCCCTGGGCCGTGGCGACCTTTGCCACGGCGACCTTTGCCGGGGTGGTGAGCTTCCAAGAGGTCCTGGCCCCCGGCCGGGCCCGCGCGGCGTCGACCGGCGAGGGTCTGATCGCAGCGACGATCACGGCGAACCGCAAGGCCCGCCGGCGCTTCTCGGGCCACGTGGTGCACCTGGGCATCGTGGTCTGCGCGGTCGCGATCGCCGCCAGCGGCGCCTACCGGACCGAGCAGACCTACACCATCCCCGAGGGCGAGACCGCGACCTTCGAGCGCTATGGCCTGCGCTACGTCGGGCCGCGCACGGTCGATGAGCCCCATCGCCGGGCTGAGATCGCAGACTTCGAGGTGCTGATCGGGGACCGCGTGGTCGCCGAGCTCTCGCCCCGGGTCAACCACTACGTGGCCAACGGGCAGCCGATCCCGACCCCCGCGGTCGAGAGCAGCCTGGTCGAGGACCTGTACCTGTCCCTGGTGCGGGTCGACGAGGGCGCCGGCACCGCGTCGATCCAGGTCATCAAGCAGCCCCTGGTCTGGTGGCTCTGGTTCGGGGGTCTGATGGTGTTCGGCGGGGGCATCCTGGCCGGTTGGCCCACCCGTCGCTCCCGCGCCCTGACCGTCGAGGCCCGGGCGGCCAAGTGACCGAAGCCATCGACGCCCCGGCCGAGGGCATGAACTGGGGCGTGCTGGGCTTCGGCCTGGCCATGATCGCGGGCCTGGTCTTCATCCTTGCCAGTGGCTTCGGCAAGGACCCCCACGCGCTGCCGTCGGTGCTCGTGGGCAAGCCGGCGCCGGCCTTCACGCTCCTGGACCTCGACGGGCGCCAGGTCTCGCTGTCCGACTTCGCCGGCGAGCCGGTGGTCGTGAACTTCTGGGCCTCGTGGTGCAGCCCCTGTGCCTTGGAGCACCCGGTGCTGTTGCGAGGGGCCCAGGCCTACCCGGGGGTCCAGTTCCTGGGCATCCTGTACGGGGACACTGTCGAAAAGGCCGGGGTGTTCCTGAAGAATCGCGGGTCTGCCTACCCCAGCCTCCAGGACCCCGAGCAGCGCACGGCTATCGACTACGGCGTGGCTGGGGTGCCGGAGACCTACTTCCTGGACCGCGAGCACTTCGTGGTCTCCAAGATCACCGGCCCCGTGAACCAGCCCGCCCTGGTCTCGGCGGTCGAGGAGATCCGCCGGTGATCGGGCTGTGGCTCCTGCTGGCACTCCAGACCCCGGCAATGGCTGGCGTGGGCGACGAGCCGGTGGCCGCGGATCCGCTGCTCCAGGGCACCGATGGCCTCGTCGGAGAGCCCGGCCCCCCGGTGAGCGACGCCGACGAGCTGGACCGCCGCACCCGGGACATCGGGCTGATCATTCGCTGCCCGGTCTGCCAGGGGCTGAGCATCGCCGACAGCAGCTCTGATGCCGCGGTGGCCATGCGCAACCGGGTCCGTGAGCTGGTGGCTGCGGGCTACTCCGACCAGCAGGTCCTGGACTTCTTCGCCGAGCGCTACGGGGAGTTCATCCTGCTGGCGCCGCCCAAGGAGGGCATGCACTGGCTGCTGTGGGTCGTGCCGCTGGGCAGCGTCGCCGGGGGGCTGTTCTGGCTGTTCGCCCGCGCCCGCCGGGGAGAGCCAGCTGTTGCGACCCCGGAGCCCACCGCAGAGGGTGGCGACGAAGACCCGTACCGGGCTCGGATCCTGGCCGAGCTGGGGGACTGAACGTGGAGAACCTGGACTGGAACACCTGGGGTCCGCCCATCGTCGTTTTGCTGGTGGGCCTGGTGGTCGGCCTGGCGGCTGCCCTGCGGGTGCAGAGCGGGCGGGACAGCCGCCCCGTCGAGGCCCAGGTCGCGCTGGCGACCCGCAAACAGTCGCTGCTGGAGCAGCTCCGCGAGCACGACGGCGACCGGCACAAGATGGACGACGCGGCGTGGGCAGCCCGACGCGAGGCGCTCCTGGCCGAGGCCGCAGAGGTGCTCAAGGACCTGGACCAGGGCCCCCAGGCGCTGGCCTTCGAAGAACCGCCCCCCGCGAGCCGCAAGCTCACCCTGGGCTGGATCGCGGGGTTGATCGTCTTCTTCGCCCTGGCCGCAGGGGGGGTCTCGCAGTTCACGTCCGAGCGGGTCGACGACGACATGGCCCCGCCGACTGGCGCCGCCGCCGATCCATACGCCGCCGACGTCGCCCGGGCCGAGGCCGCCCTCGCTCTGGACCCCAACGACGTCGCCGCCCTGAACACGCTGGCCCACGTGGCGATCGAGCGCAAGGCACTCCAGGAGGCGATGGCGCTCATCGACCGGGTCAAGGCCGTGGCGCCGATGGATCGGGAGATGCGGGTGCACGTGGACGCGCTGCGGCTCTTGATCGGCATGGCGGACAAGGCCCAGGCCTCCCTCGAGGCCATCCTGGCCGAGGACCCCGAGCTGTCCGAGGCGATGCGGTGGATGTCCTATGCCCGCTTCGCCCAGGGAGACCTGGACGGCGCCGTCACCTGGCTGGAGCGGGCCCAGTCCGTGGGCTCCGAGCGCGACCGGCTGGTCGCCCAGGCGTGGCTGCTGGAGCTCCGCGCGGCCCAGGCCCAGGCGGCCGGCGGACGGGCCTCGGTGGCGCCTTCCGGCCAAGCTTCGGCGCCGGCTGGCGATGCCCAGGTCTCGGGCGCGGTGGTGCTGGGACCGGGCGTCACGCCCCTGTCTGGCGGCCGCATGTTCGTGCTCGCCCGCGCAGCGGCCCAGGAGCGCGGACCGCCCCTGGCCGCGGTCCCGGTGGACACGTCGGCCCTGCCTGCGGCTTTTGGCCTGGGGGCGGGCCAGCTCATCCGGGGCGGCGACTGGCCGGACCAGGTCTGGCTCAAGGCCAAGTGGTCCGCAGGGGGCGACCCGATGACCACCCAGCCCGGGGACCTGGTCACCGAGCTGATCGGTCCGATCAGCGCCGGGAGCACCAACGTGGAGCTGGTGTTGGCGGCCTTTACCAGTCCCTGAACTGTGGGTCCGGGGTCGGGTACCAGGTCCGGCCGACCATGTACCACTGCTGCTGGATGACCGCCTGGGTCAGGACTTGGGCGGGCATCGTGTAGGACTGGACCTGGACCAGGGCCAGGGCCTCGCGGCGCCAGCCGCGCTCGTGTTCTTCCAGCTCGGGCCCCAGCTCGATCCGCAGGATCGTCGCAGAGCGGTACTGTTGGGCCCCACCGCTGCCCATCCAGGTGAGCCAGTTCACCCGGACCATCGGGTCCTGGTAGTACCCGGCCGCGGCCGCGATGTCGGACCAGCGCATGGCCTCCCAGTAGGCCTCGGCGCCCTCCATGAGGGCCGTGCGCATGCGCTTCTCCTCGCGGTAGTCTCCGCGCGCCTGGAGGAAGGCGCAGCCATTTCCGAGGATGAGGACCGACAACAGGGCGTAGCGCACGTCGGACTCCTATCGCGAGCGCCAGACCGCGCTATCATCCCCGACCCTGGACGAGGTGGCGATGCCAGTGTGGGTCTGGCTCTGGATGCTGGTGGCGGCGGTTGGCGCGCAGGAGGTGAACCTCCGCAACGCCAACCTCTACCTGGAGCATCCCGACGTGCGCGTCCAGCGCGCGGGCATCCCCCTGGAGATCGTGCGGGTCTACAACTCCCGGTCCAACGTGAACGGGCGCTTTGGCTACGGTTGGACCACCAACCTGGACATCGTGGCCTTTGCCGCGCCGGACGGGTCGATGCTGGTCTCGGACAGCGACGGCTTCATCCTGCGCTTCACGTTCGGCGGCGAGCCGCGCGAGCGGGTGATGGTTCGCTACGTCGATGCCCTGGTCAAGGCCCGCCAGGACCAGGACCGCCGGGCCGGCTCCCAGCGCAGCGCCAGCTACTACGAGCAGCTGCGCCAGGAGCTCCTCACCGACCCCGGCCGCCGCGAGGCCATGGGCCAGGTGCTCCAGACCACCAAGATCAAGCCCAAGCCCGGCGACTACGTGAGCTACGACCGGGGCACCGAGAAGCTCCAGCTCCGGGGCGACGGCACCATGGTCCGGAAGCGGGCCGACGGCACCCGGTACGAATTCGACGCCGAGGGCCGCCTGCGTCTGTACGGGGACACCACGCGGCGCGGCATGCGGCTGGACTACGACCGCGAGGGCCGGCTGACCCGCGTCACCCACACCGAGGGTGGGTCCGTGAGCCTCAAGTGGGGCCCGGGCTCCCTGGTCACCGAGCTGTTGGACAACGAGGGCCGGCGGGTCAAGTACAAGTACGACGCCGACCGCAACCTGATCCAGGTCCTGGGGCCGGACCAGCGCAAGCTGGCCTATGCCTACGACGACGAACACAACCTGACCGCGTCTCGCGTCGCCGACGGAACCGGCTTCCAGGTCAAGTACGACAAGACCAGGGACTGGGTCGTGGCCCTCAAGGAGGGGGACTCGGTCATCCGCTACGGCTGGGAGCTGCTGGACTTCAGCCGCTACGCCGTGACCGTGACCGACCCCAAGGGGCGCAAGACCCGCCACGAATACGACGACGAGGCCCACAAGTCGGTGGTCATCGGGGCCGACGGCGAGCGGACCGAGACGCTCCTGTCCCCGTGCTGTGCCAAGCCCCTCGAGGTCCGCCATGCCGACGGCGGCATCACCCGGTACGACTACGACAACAACGCTCGCCTGGTCGGCATCGAGCACCCGGACGGCCGCAAGGTGCGCTTCGCGTACCACCCGGAGTGGTCCAAGATCATCCAGGCGCTGTACTCGGACGGCCGGCGCTTCTTGTACAAGTACGACGGCGCGGGCAACCTGATCCAGGCCGTCGACGTGTCGGGTCGCCAGCTCAACCTGGCCTATGGGCGCAACGGCAAGGTCGCCGAGATCACAGACCGCAGGGGCAACACCTACAGCTTCCGCTACGACCCGTCGGGCCGCCCGGTCGAGATCGCCAAGGGCTCCCAGGGCGCCCTGGCCATTCGCTACGGCGCCATGGGCGAGATCGCGGGCACCGAGATCGTCGAGGGCGACGCCAGCCGCGGCGCCTTCTACGCTGAGCTCCGCGAGGTACTGGCGATGTTGGAGCCGGCGACCGGCCAGGTCCAGTGAGCCGCCTGGCGCTGCTGGCTCTGCTGGCGCTGGCGGTGTGGGGCACCGGCTGTGCCTACCGCGCGACCCTGCACACCAACCCGGTCGGCGCAGCGGTCTACCTGGACAACGAACCCGCGGGCATCGCGCCGGTGCCGATCACGATCCGGGCCTTCTCGGGTCCTCGGGACGTCCGAGTCGAGCTGCCGGGCTACCGGCCCCTGGAGCTGGAGCTCAGGGGCGAGCGCAGGCTCGTGGCCCGGCTGCGGTACGCGTTGACGCATCCAGGGGTGGTCCTGGGGACTTCGCCCCCGCCGATCCGCACCCTGGTGCTCATCCCCGAACACGGTCCGGCGGGAACCTGGACCCCCGAGGACGTCGAGCGCTGAGGGTTAGGGGGCGGTCATGCCACGCCCCCCCGAAGCGGTGCTGGAGCTACTCCAGTTCGTGCCGATCCTGGCCTTTGCCCTGCCGTTCATGACCGCCGGTGCGGTGGACCTGAGCGCCGCCGCGCCCGGCTTCGTGCGGGCCACGGTGCTGGCGGCCGCCGTGATGGGCTTGCTGCACGTCCTCGACCATCCGCAGAACCCCATCCACCTGGCCACCAACGCCTGGCTGTTGGGAGGTGCCGTCGCCTTCACCCTGCCGATCGGGCCCGTGGCGGGCTTCTACGGCGACTGGGGGGCGCTCGGCCTGTTCGCGGTGGTGGGCGTCTGGGGGCTCGGCCAGCTGGGCACCGGTCAGGGGGGCTTCCTGCTGGGCAGGACCGCCACGACCCGGCAGCTGCGGGTGCTCACCCCGGCGATGATCGTGCTCACTGCGGCGGCGATCGCCTGGGCGTGGGTGTTCCGCGACAACCTGCGGGTCGGCGGCGGACTGCCGTTCATCGCGCTGAACGTGGTCCGTCGGGTGGTGCTCAAGCGCGTGAGGTGAGGGCCTCGGGGTCAAGTGCCTTCGTACTTCCGGTTTTTGTTCCGGAGCCGGCCTACGAGCCCTGAATTGGGCTCGAAACCGTGTCCGCCGGAGCAATTCCGGCGCCGATGCGGAAGTTCGACCAGACTTGACCGCCAGGTGCGGCAGTTCGGGGCCACTTGACCTGGCCAACGGTGCCTCTGCCCGCCCTCAGGCCAGCAGGAGCGCCCGATAGAGTCGTCCATCCCCCAGCAGCTCCGGGTGCCACTGGACGCCCACGCAGAAGCGGTGACCCGGCAGGCGCAGGGCCTCGATCACCCCATCCGGAGCCCGTGCAACCACGTCGAAGGGCCCGGGGTCGAGCACGGCCTGGTGGTGGGTGCTGTTCACCTGGAGCTCGGAGCCCAGCTGCTCGGCCAGCCAGCCCGTGGCCTCTACCGGGTGCCAGGGGCGGGCCGGGTCCGTCGGCTGCTCGTGCTCCAGGGCGTCCGGCACATCGCTCCCGATGTCCTGAATCAAGGTGCCGCCGGCCGCCACGGCCAGCGCCTGCAGGCCGCCGCAGATGCCCAGCACCGGCAGGTCTTGGTCCAGGCACCAGCGGCACAGGGCGAGCTCGGTGCCGGTGCGGTCCTCGCTGGGCACGTCCAGGCGGCCCTCGACCGTTGCCCCGTAGTGCCGCGGGTGGATGTCGAAGGCGCCTCCGGTGACCACCGCGGCGTCGAAGCCATCGAGCAGCGCGGCCTCCACCGGGGTGCCCGGGGGCAAGATCAGTGGCGTGCCCCCGGCGCCGCGCACGGCATCCGCGTAGTCGGTCAGCAGCTTCACGGCCGGGCGCACCGGGCGCACCCGGGGTCCTGGCGGCGGTGGCCCCCCGTCACTGAGCCCACAGGTCACGAGCACGCGCATGCCATAGGATCCCACGTCCTCGGAGTGAACGCGATGGGCGGCATCGGCGTCATCACCAACCCCCGCTCTCGTCGGAACCGGCGCAACCCGGCCCTGGCTCGGCAGCTGGCCTATGTCCTGGGCGAGCAGGGGCAGCTCGCCGCGCCCCACGACTTCGACGCCTTGCACCGCGTCGCCGAGCACTTCAAGGAGCGCCAGATCGACATCCTCGCCGTCAACGGCGGCGACGGCACCACCCACGTGGCCTTGACTGCCTTTCTCAAGGTCTACGGCGACGAGCCGTTGCCGCGGGTCGCGCTCCTGCGCGGGGGCACCATGAACACCATGGCGACCGGTGTGGGCATTCGGGGACGTCCCGATCAGCTCCTGGGCCAGCTGGTCCAGGCCTACCACTCCGGGCAGCCCCTGCGGACCACCGAGCGCAATTGCCTGCTCGTCAACGACCAGGCGGGCTTCCTGTTCGGCAATGGCATGTTGGCGAACTTCCTGGAGGTCTACTACCAGGGCAGCGAGCCCAGCCCGGTCAAGGGCGCTCGCCTGCTCGCCCAGGCCGTGCTCTCGACCATGGTGGGCGGCGCCTTCTCGAGGCGGCTGCGGCGTCGGGTCCGAATGCGGGTCACGGTGGACGGCCACACCTGGGACAGCCAGGACTGGCTGACCGTCGCCATTGGCACGGTCGACAACATCGGGCTGCAATTCCGGCCCTTCCCGCGGGTCGTCGGGACCCCGGGGCACCTGGAGATCATCGGGGTCCAGGGCACTCTGGGAGACCTGGCCAAGGTCCTGCCGGCCATCCGGCTCGCCCGTCCGCTGAACCACCCGGCGTTCCCGAATTCCCTGGCCAAGGAAGTGATCCTCGAGGCCGAAGAGCCGATGGGCTTCATGGTCGACGGGGACTTCCACAGCGCCGGCCAGCGGCTGGAGATCCGGCCGGGGCCCCGAATCACCTTTACGTGGGCCTGATCTGAGAAAAGGGCTCAACCTCTCCGGAATCGGTCCGAAGGGGTCATGGTAGCCCGCCCTGGATCCGAAGCTGGTGGTGCGTGCCAAGAAGGCGTGCCCCCCGACTGAGGACTCCATGACGATTCGCATCATTCGGCTGACGCGGCGAGAAGAGGCAGAAGCGTTGGCCAAGTGCGTGTATGCCACGTACGGACTCACCTTTCACCGGTCGTACCTCTACGATCCGGACCGCACGCTCGGTCTGAATTCCGAAGGCCACCTGACCTCCTTCCTGGCCATGGAGGGCGACCGCTGCGTGGGCCACATGGCCCTGATCCGGCCCTACTACGAATACTCCGAGGCCGGCACGCCGGTCGCCGGAGAGCGCGTGCGCGAGGCCGGCCTGTCCATGGTCCGCCCGGACTTCCGCACGAGTGGCATCCAGGCCAGGCTGAGCGCACACACCTACCACGCGGCCCGCGCCGGTGGCTTCGAGGGCCTCATGGCCCGGTGCGTGACCCACCACACCGCGGCCCAGCGTGCCTGTCTGGCCCACGGAGGCCTGCCCACGGCCATGTTCCTGGGCGGCGTGCCCGCCTGGGTTCGCTACGGCGGCGAGCACGATCAGCGCCTGCCCATCTCGACCCTGGGCTTCTACGTGCCCTTGAACGAGGGCCAGGACACCCAGGTCTACCTGCCCCGCATCGACCGGGACGTCTACGAGGACATCTACGGCCGCCTGGACCAGCAGCGCTCGTTCCTCGACGCCGACGACGCCCCCGGCATGGGCCGGCCGACCAAGCTCAAGGTGCACTTCGATCCCCAGAAGCAGCAGGGGCGCATCCACGTGCTCCGCTCGGGACCCGATGTCGAAGACAGGGTGATGGACTGCTTCAACTGGCTCATGGCGGGCCACATCCGCCACGTGACCCTGCTCGCCCCCCTCGACTCCCCTCACACCGCCCGGGCCATGCCGGCTTGGAAGGCCCACGGGGCCATGTTCGGCGGCATCCTGCCCGCGATGGGCATGGGAGATGTGGTGGTGATGCAGGGCATTCGCCTCTCGCGCATCGATCCCGACTCCATCCGGGTGGCAGACCCGCTGGGCACCGCGATCCGCGAGCGCTGCGTCGACGACTGGTACCGGGTCCAGGACCTGGCGCTCCCCACCATGGAGAGCGAGCCGGAGATGGTCCTGCCGACCGCGATGCTCTGAACTGATTTCAGGTTGTGTGGTGAAGGCACGTTCTGTGTCTTCTCCTCCTCGGGGTGGGGGAGTCCGGTCGCAAGACCGGGCTCCCCCTTTCCCGTTACTTTCAGGGGGTAAGGCCGCGGTCTCGCCTAGCGGCTCGTCTTCGCGGTCACCCCTCTGGTCCGGCGGCCTCCGCCTGCGCCTCCGGGTGTTGACGACGGCACCACCCTTCACGGCGGTCGCTACGCTCCCTTGCTGCAGGGATGGGCCTTTCGTCAACACCGCTCCGGCTGCGGCCGCCGGGTCGTCGGAGGTCGCTGCGCTCCTCCGACTCCAGGAGGGATGGGCGCTCCGCGCCGGAACCAGCATCCGCGTCGCGGGGTGCTACGCAGGCTCAAACACCTCGATCGGCTCCGCCTTGCCCTTGATCGCCTGGAATCCGCCACTCCGCAGTTGACCCGCCGCGAGGGCCTGGGCCACGCTCTCGCTCACTCGGACCGTGCCCACCGGGGCGACGCTCTCCAGGCGCTGGGCCAGGTTCACCACGTCGCCGATCAGGGTGTACTCCACGCGGGTCGGCGAGCCGATGTTGCCAGCCACGGCCTCGCCGTAGTTGACGCCGACCCGCACGCCGAAGTCCTCGTAGCCCTCGGCTGCGGCGAAGAGCTTCATGCCCTCGGCCCGCTTGAGCATGTCCAGGGCGCAGGCATAGGCCCGCTGGGCCGGGTGCTCGGCGTCGTCCTCGTGCAGGAACACGACCATCAGGCCGTCGCCGATGCGCTTGTCCACGATGCCGGTGTGGTCGGCGATGACTTCGTCGGTGGCGCTGAACCAGCGGTTGAGCAGGGTCACCACGGTCTGGGCGCTGACGGTCGACGCCCACGACGTGAACCGGGCGATGTCGGCAAACAGGACGGCGGCGTCCCGGGGCTCGCCCCCGAGCTCCAGGGCCTGGGCTGGGTCTTCCAGGATGCCCTCGGCCACGTTGCGGGGCAGGTACTGGGCGAATTTCTGGTTGGCCAGCAGGCTGTCGGCCAGCGCGCGTTCCCTGCGACGCACGGTGTCGAACAGCCGCGCGTTGGAGATGGCCAGGGCCAGGACGTGAGCCAGTCGGCTGCACAGCTGCACGTCGGTCGTGGTCAGGGCGGCGCCGGTGCGGCCCTGGTCGACCAACAGGATGCCCAGAGGCCGGTCTCCTTGCATGAGCGGCGCGGCGATGAAGCCGCCGGTCCCGGTGCCGATCATGACCTCCCTCGAGCGGTCGGGCAGGCCCTGGATGTAGGCGTCGTCGGCCATGACCAGGCGCGGCTCGCCCGCCTCCATGATCGCGCGGAAGGTGTTGGGGCGGTCGTCCTTGAGCACGTAGGGCAGGGCGAAGCCCTCGAGCAGCTTGCGCTGGCTGAAGGTCAGGCCGCTGCTGCTGACCAGCTGCAGGGTGTCGACGTCGCGGAGCAACAGGATGAGCCGGTCGTAGTGCAGGCCGTCGCGGACCGGGTCCAGGAGCTGCTCCAGCAGGTCCTCTTCGGTGCGGATCTGGCGGAGTCGGGCGTCGACGAGCCGTAGCGCGTCCAGCCCGTCGGCCTTGAGCAGGTTGGCGGTCGCCTCGGCCCGCAGGGTCTCCAGGTACTCGCTGGTCCAGTCCCGCAGCTGGCCGATCTTGCGGAGCGCGTTGCGGGCATAGGCCCCGGCTGCCAGGCCTCCCGCTGCGACCAGGACCGCCACAAGCCATGGCGCGGCGCCCATGAACAGCGCGATCAGGCCGCCCACGAGTCCCAGGACCGCGACCGGGACCAGCACCCGAACCCCGTCCGGTCGCTCGATCCAGTGCACCTCGTAGACACACCGATCCGCACCGGTGTTCAGGCACTCGCTGTGGTCCACCCGCCCGGCCGGCAGGCTGAACAGCTCCGGCATGCCCTCCAAGCTGCCCTTGCGGTTCTGGCACAGCAAGGGGTGGTCCGGGACCCCTTCGTCGCTCCAATAGGCCACCGTGCCGTGCCCGGGCGCCAGGTCCACCAGCTCCCAGTTGGCCACCCGGTTCAGCATTCGAGCGGTGGTCTCCAGGCCCTTCATGACCTGGCCGGGGGTGCCCAGGCCTCGGAACAGGTGGTACGCCGGCCCCAGATACCGGGAGCTCTGCAGGTACACCCGGCCGGCCTTGTAGGTGATGAGCGGATCGGTGGTGGCATCGGCGGCCCGCTGGGACAGGTCGATGCAGCCCTGCACAGAGATCCAGCCCTCTGGGTCCTGGAGCTCCTCGAGGCTGGTGCCCAGATCCACGGCGAGCCGCTCGAGCCCCGCGGCACCGAGCTGATCTTCGACCTGGTCGAGCAGAGGCTGCAACAGGCGGCAGCTGAGGTGGCGGCCGTGGGTGTCCACGACCCTCCTGGATCAGGGGGGAAAGCCCCTTCAGCCTATCAGAGCCCGGTCCGCCGTTACTTCCAGGCGGTCAGGAACCAAGCGAGGGCCAAACCAAAGGCGTGGGGATCGCGCTCCAAGGCGTAGCACGCCTCCAGGACCTGCTGGACGTCGTGCCGGGACATGCGCTCCGGGTGCACGATCTGGCGCTTGAAGCCCAGTGCGATGTCCAGGAAGGGCACGAAGCCCAGGTCGTCGCTGGTGGCCGGCTGGACTTCGACGCGCACCCGCTGGAAGCCCGCCGTGCGCACGATGCCTGGGAGGGCCCGACCGACGGTCCGGTTGCCCCCCAGTGCGGCCTGAGACGCCATGGCTGCCGCCAGCAGCCGGTCCAGGCCCGGGGGGGCCGGGTGGAGCATGAAGCCGCCGTCGTCGGTGTCGCAGACCAGCAGGCGGCCGCCCGGGCGCAGGACCCGGAAGGCCTCGGCCACGACAGCGGCAGGGTCGGGCACGTGCTGCAGCACGAAGCGGAGCACGACCACGTCGAAGCTACCGTCGACAAAGGGCAGGTCGTCGCCGCTGCCCTCCACCACCTCAGCGTCCAGCCCGGCGTCGCGGAATCGCGCGGACGCCTGGCGCACCATCTCGGGATCGATGTCCACGCCGACCAGGCGGCCGCAGCGGCGGCCCAGGGGCACGCTCAGGAAGCCCGGACCACAGCCCAGGTCCAGCACGGTGTCCAAGGGGGAGAGGTGAAGGCGCGCCAGGTGGGGGCGCTCGAGCTCGGCTGCGGCCTTGACCTGGACCGCCAGGCGCCGGTGCTCGGCGTCGCGATCCATGGCATCCAGGTCGTAGCTGCGGCGCTGCTCGGGCGCGCCGGCTGCGACCGGACTGCCGTCCTCGTGGGACCCGGACATCCTGCCTCCAAGGTGTGGGTCCCCGGGGGATCGGCACCGTCCCTCTCGGACATGAGCGCGGGCCGCAGACATCGGCCCACAGTGGGCATCCACTGGTGATAGTCTGGCCTCGCACACCCCCTCCCGAGCGTGCTCCGCGCTGGGCCTTGCCCTCCGGTCCCCGCGAGCCCGCTCCCGCCGCGAGTCCCGCATGTCGAAGCTCCGCATGACGCTCCCCTTCGTGGCCTTGGCCCTGGTGGCCTGCCGCAACGATCTGCCCGAGGCGTTCATCACGTCCCACGTCGAAGGCGACGTGCTCACCCAGGGCTGGGTCGAGACCTTCACCGGTCGTGTCACCGACGACCGCACCGACTTCGAGGCCCTCGAAGCCCAGTGGTTCCTGGCCGGGTCCGAGGTCTGCACCCGCCAGCACCCCACCGCCGAGGACATCGTGGAGTGCGAGGTCCTGATCGACCTCGACGCGGGCACCCTGGCCGAGGGCCAGGTCGAGCTGGCCCTCGAGGCCGCCGACGAGGACGGTTCCCTGGGGGCGGTGACCCTGCCGTTGGGCGTGCGGGTGAGCGACGCGCCGGTGGTCGAGATCGTGGCCCCAGAGCCCGACGCAATCGCCTACACGGACACGCCGCTAGCGCTCTACGGCATCGTCAGCGACGAGCTCGACGATCCGACCGAGCTGGTGGTGTGGTGGTCGAGCGACGTGGACGGGGACCTGGCGCTGGACAGCTTCGCCGACGACAAGGGCGACGTGATCGGCGAGGTCGAGGGCCTGTCGACCGGACCCCACGTGCTCACCCTGTCGGCCCAGGACACCACCGGCGCCATCGGGAGCGCGTCGGTGTCATTTGGCGTGTTCGCGGCGAACACCGAGCCCTCCTGCGCCATCACGGCGCCCCCCGACGGCACCGCCTACGACTTCGGAACCGCGGTGCTGTTCACCGCCGAGATCAGTGACTTCGAGGACGGCTTCGAGGGCATCGACGTGACCTGGTCCAGCGACCTGGACGGCGTGCTGGAGACCCAGAAGTCCGACGAGGTCGGCACGGCCGAGCTCGACATCGACGACCTGTCCCTGGGCTCCCACACCATCACCCTCGGCGTGCTCGACTCGGGCGGGCTGGCCTGCGAGGACAGCATCCTCTACACCGTGGGCTCGCCGCCGATCCTGGTGATCGACGAGCCGCTGGCGGACACCGTCTACAACGACGGCGACACCATCCGCTTCCAGGCCACGGTGACCAGCGAGACCACCCTGGTCGAGGACCTGGCCTTCACCTGGAGCTCCGACGTCAACGGCCTGTTCTCGACCGAAGGCGCATCCAGTGCTGGCATCGCCAGCTTCGAGACCAGCGAGCTCTCGGTCGGCGCCCACACGGTCACGGTCCAGGCCGTCGACGACGACGGCTTCGTGGGCCAGGACACCGTCGCCCTGGTGATCAACGGCCTGCCCGAGGCCCCGACCCTGGAGATCACCCCCGATCCCGCGACCACGGTGGATGAGCTGTTGGTCACCATCGTCGGCGAGGCGGTGGATCCCGAGGGAGACGCGGTCACCTACACCTACAGCTGGGCGGTCGACGGCGTCGTCTCCAGCGCCAGCACCAGCGATCGGCTGCCGTCGTCGGTCACCGATCGGGACGAGACCTGGGAGGTGACCATCACCCCCAACGACGGCCTGGGCGACGGCGAGGCCGGGGTGGCCTCGATCGTCATCTCCAACACGCCGCCCGTGCTGGCGTCGGTGGACCTGAGCCCGACAGAGCCGGTCGAGGGGGACACGCTGACCTGCACCCCGGGCACCACGACCGATGTAGACGGCGACACCACCCTGACCTACAGCTACGCCTGGGACGTCGACGGCACGACCCTGTCCGAGACCGGCGACACCCTGGCGGACACGTCCTGGAGCCGGGGGGAGTCGGTGACCTGCACGGTCACGCCGAGCGACGGCACCGACGACGGCGTTCCTGTCGCGTCGAACACGGTCACCGCAGACAACACGGCCCCCCAGGTCTCCACGGTCAGCATCTCGCCAGATCCGGCCCAGGCCGCCGACACGCTCACCTGCACATACACCGGCTACGCCGACGCCGACGGCGACGCCGATGCGTCGACCTATGCGTGGACCGTCGACGGCACGACCGTCGGCACCAGCAGCACCCTGGCGGGCGCCTTCGTGGGCGGCGAGACCGTGGCCTGCACGGTGACCCCAGACGACGGGACCGACACCGGCACCCCGGTCTCCGATGACCTCGTGGTGACCAACACCGCGCCGTCGATCGGCGTGGTCTCCATCACCCCGGACCCGGCCTATGCGGGCGACGCGATGCTGTGCAGCTACACCGGCTTCAGCGACGACGACGGCGACGCCGACCAGTCGACCTTCTCGTGGCGGCTGGACGGCTCCCCGGCCGGGACCTCCTCGGTCTACGAGGGCACGTTCATCCGGGACCAGGTGCTCACCTGCACGGTCACCCCCAACGACGGCGAGGACGCCGGCACGGCGGTGGTCGCGAACCTCACGGTGACCAACTCCGCGCCGTCGGTCGCGTCCGTGTCCATCAGCCCCGCCTCGCCTGCGGCAGAGGACACCCTGACCTGCAGCTACAGCGGCTACAGCGACGCGGACGGCGACGCCGACCAGTCCACCTACGCCTGGTCTGTCAACAGCGTCGCCGTGGGCACCGGTGACACCCTGGCCAGTGGCTTCACCGGCACGGACCTGGTCGAGTGCACCGTCACGCCAGACGACGGCACCGACGCCGGCACCCCCGTCACGGCCAGCGCCACCATCGGCAATACCGCGCCGGCCATCGCCACGGTCGCCATCTCGCCGTCGAGCGCCGTGGTGGGCGACACCCTGACCTGCAGCTACGCCGGCTACGTCGATCCCGACGGCGATCCCGACGCTTCGACCTATCTGTGGACCATCAACGGCAGCAGCGCTGGCACCACAGACACGCTGAGCTCCGGCTTCGTCGGCGGCGACGACGTGGTCTGCACCGTCACGCCCTACGATGGGTTCTCGACCGGCACCGCGCTGTCCGACAGCCTGACCGTGGACAACACGGCCCCCAGCATCACCAGCGTGGCGATCAGCCCCACGAGCGCGTCGACCGGCGACACCCTCACCTGCACCTACAGCGGCTACAGCGACGCCGACGGCGACGCCGACCAGTCCACGACCCTGTGGACCGTCGGTGGCATCCCGGCGGGCACCGACAGCACCCTCACGGGGGGCTTCTCCGGTGGCGACACGGTGGCCTGCTTCGTGACCCCCGACGACGGCGAGGACCCCGGCACCGCCATCGGCGACTCGCTCACCGTCGACAACTCGGCGCCCAGCATCACCAGCGTCACCATCGACCCCAGCAGCGCCGGGGCCGAGGACACCCTGACCTGCAGCTACACCGGCTACAGCGACGACGACGGCGACGCCGACCAGTCGACCTATGAGTGGACCGTCGACGGCAGCGTCGAGGGCACCGGCAGCACCCTGTCCGGCGCCTTCATCGGCGGGCAGAGCGTGGTCTGTACGGTCACCCCCAGCGACGGCAACGACGACGGCACGCCGCTGTCGGACTCGCTGACCATCGACAACACGGCGCCCAGCATCAGCAGCGTGACCATCACGCCGGCCGACGGCACGACCTCGGACACCCTGACCTGCAACTACAGCGGCTTTAGCGATCCCGATGGCGACAGCGACGAGTCGGACATCCTGTGGCACATCAACGGCAGCACGGTGTCGACGGCGACCACCCTCTCCAGTGGCTACGTCGGGGGCGACACCGTCAGCTGCACCGTGACGCCCAGCGACGGCAGCGACGACGGCACCGCCCTGAGCGACTCCCTCACGGTGGTCAACAGCCTGCCCAGCGTCAGCAGCGTGAGCATCAGCCCGTCGGCGCCCACGGTGTCCGACACGCTGACCTGTTCCTACAGCGGCTTCAGCGACGCCGACGGCGAGAGCGACCAGTCGACCTATGCCTGGACCATCAGCGGCACCACGGTGGGCACCACCGACACCCTGGCGACCGGCAGCTTCACGGGCGGAGACACGATCACCTGCACGGTCACCCCCAACGACGGCAACGAGGACGGCGTGGCGGTCTCGGACAGCGTCTCCATCGACAACACCGCGCCCAGCATCACCAGCGTCAGCATCAGCCCCAGCACGGCCCAGGCCGCCGACACGCTGACCTGCAGCTACTCCGGCTACAGCGACCCGGACGGCGACGCGGACCAGTCGACCTACTCCTGGACCGTCGGCGGCACCGAGGTCGGCACCGCGGACACCCTGTCCGGGGCCTTCGTGGGCACCGACGTGGTGACCTGCACGGTCACGCCCAGCGACGGGAGCGCCGAGGGCACTGCGTTGTCGGATGCCATCACCATCGACAACACCGTGCCCAGCATCACAGGCGTCGCGATCAGCCCGAGCCCCGCCCAGGTAGCCGACACGCTGACCTGTGCCTACACCGGCTACAGCGACGACGACGGCGACACCGACGCGTCGACTTATGCCTGGACCATCAACGGCAGCACCGCCAGCGAGACCAGCGACACCCTGTCCAGCGGCTACGTGGGCGGCGACACGGTCGTGTGCACCGTGACCCCCAACGACGGGACCGCCGACGGCACGGCGCTGTCCGACAGCCTCACCCTCGACAACACCGAGCCGAGCATCAGCAGCGTCACGATCAGCCCATCGGCGGCCGACGTCGGCGACACGCTGACCTGTTCCTACAGCGGCTTCAGCGACCCGGACAGCGACAGCGACGCGTCGACCTATGAGTGGACGGTCAACGGCACGACCGCCGGGACCACGGACACTCTGAGCACCGGGTTCGCCGGCGGGGACACCGTGACCTGCACGGTCACCCCCGACGACGGCGAGGACCCGGGCACGGCGCTCTCGGACAGCCTGACCATCGGCAACACGGCGCCCGAGATCAGCAGCGTCGCGATCTCCCCCAGCACGGTGGTCGCCGGGGACACCCTGACCTGTACCTACAGCGGCTACAGCGACGCCGACGGCGACGCCGACGTCTCGCTGTACCTGTGGACGATCAATGGCTCCACAGCGGGCACCACCGACACCCTGACCGGTGGCTTCGTCGGCGCCGACATCATCGCCTGCACGGTCACGCCCTACGACGGCACCGACCAGGGCACGTCCGTCACCGACAGCCTGGTGGTCGACAACACGGCCCCCGAGCTCGACACGGTCACGATCAGCCCGTCGACGGCCCAGGCCGGGGACACGCTCACCTGCAGCCACAGCGGCTACAGCGACGCCGACGGCGACGCCGATGTCTCCACCTACGAGTGGACCATCAACGGCACCTCGGTCAGCACGGACACGTCCCTGAGCAGTGGCTTCGTGGGCACGGACACCGTCACCTGCACCGTGACCCCCGACGACGGCACCGACACCGGCACCGCCGTGTCCGACAGCCTGACCGTCGACAACACCGCGCCCGAGATCACCAGCGTCTCCATCACCCCGACCAGCCCGGCGGTGACCGACGACCTGGTCTGTTCCTACACCGGCTACAGCGACGTCGACGGGGACGCAGACCAGTCCACCTACGACTGGACGGTCAACGGGACCTCGGTCGGGTCTGCGGACACCCTGGCGGCCGGCGACTTCGCGTCCGGGGACACCGTCTCTTGCACGGTGACCCCCAGCGACGGCACCGACGACGGCTCGGCGATCACCGCCACGCTGACCGTGGGCAACTCCCCGCCCTCCATCACCAGCGTGACCATCGATCCGAGCGCCGCCCAGGCCGGCGACACCCTCACCTGCACCTACAGCGGCTACAGCGACGCCGACGGCGACCCGGACCAGTCCACCTACCGCTGGACCATCAACGGCTCGACCGCAGGCACGAGCGACACCCTGTTCGCAGGCTTCGTGGGCAGCGACACCGTCGCCTGCAACGTGACCCCCGATGACGGCTCCAGCACGGGCACCGTGGTCTCGGACTCGATCGTGATCGACAACACGGCGCCCAGCGTGAGCAGTGTGGCCATCACGCCGGCGTCGCCGGTGTCGGGGGACACCCTGACCTGTGCCTACACCGGCTACAGCGACGTGGACGGCGACGCCGACCAGTCCACCTATGCCTGGACCCTCAACGGCACGGCGGTCGGCACGGGCGACACCCTGAGCACGACCCTGGTGGGCACCGACGTCGTGACCTGCACCGTGACCCCGTCCGACGGCTCGGACAGCGGCACCGACGTCAGCGACAGCGTGACCGTCGACAACACCGCGCCGAGCATCACGTCGGTGTCCATCTCGCCGTCCAGCGCGGCGGTGGGCGACACCCTGACCTGCAGCTACTCGGGCTACAGCGACGTCGACGGCGACGCCGACCAGAGCACATACTCCTGGACCGTCGGCGGGACAGAGGTCGGGACCAGCGACACGCTCTCCAGCGACTTCGTGGGCGGTGACAGCATCACCTGCACCGTCACGCCCTACGACGGCATCGACAGCGGCACGACAGACAGTGCGAGCCTGACCATCGACAACACCGCCCCGGTGCTCGCCGACGCCACCCTGAGCCCGGACCCGGCCTACGAGGCCGACACCTTGACCTGCACCGAAGGCACGGGCACCGACGCCGATGGCGACAGCATCACCTACAGCTATGCCTGGACGGTCGATGGCACCGGGACCGGGACCACGTCGTCGACTCTGGCCAACACGTTCTGGGACAAGGGCGAGACCGTGGTCTGCACGGTCACCCCCAACGACGGCTCCGAGGACGGCGCCGCGGTGGACGCCAACGCGGTCACGATCGCCAACACCGCGCCCGAGCTCACCAGCGTCACGGTCACCCCGGCTTCCCCCCAGGCCAGCGACACCCTGACCTGCACCCCTGAGAGCAGCGACGACGACAGCGACACGGTGACCTACAGCTACTCCTGGACGATCTCCGGCACCCAGGTCAGCACCAGCAGCACCCTGAGCGGGGCCTTCGTGGGTGGGGACACCGTCACCTGCAC
>Ga0114932_10000342_pt1 | contig 55423 bp, 54 predicted proteins | sample 2SBtaG_2_FD_87286 | JGI IMG/M metagenome (GOLD analysis project Ga0114932, IMG submission 87286) | Deep subsurface microbial communities from Kolumbo volcano to uncover new lineages of life (NeLLi) - 2SBTROV12_ACTIVE470 metaG | ecosystem: Environmental > Aquatic > Marine > Volcanic ...
CAACGACAACGCCAGCAAAACAGCAGTTTAGGTTCGGGGGTTATTATTGATAGCCAGTTAGGTCTGGTTTTGACTAATAATCATGTTATTGATAAAGCTGATGAAATTTTGGTGACCTTGAGTGATAAGCGACAATTCAAGGCGAAATTAATTGGTAAGGACCCGGAAGCCGATGTCGCCGTCATTCAAATTCCAGCAGATAATTTGGTCGAGTTGCCGGTTGCTGACTCTTCGCGTCTACGCGTGGGTGATTTTGTTATTGCTATCGGTAATCCATTTGGTTTAGGACAGACCGCAACGTCCGGTATTGTCAGCGCTTTAGGTCGAACGGGGTTGGGAATTGAAGGGTATGAGGATTTTATTCAGACTGATGCTTCAATTAACCCTGGAAATTCAGGCGGTGCCTTGATTAATCTGAAAGGAGAGTTAATAGGAATTAATACCGCTATTCTGGCGCCGAATGGGGGTAATGTAGGCATTGGTTTTGCCATTCCCTCCAATATGGCGATGACATTAAAAAACTCTCTAGTACAGTATGGCGAGGTTCGCCGTGGTCTTTTAGGGATTTCAACACAGGATTTAACGCCGGACTTAGTGAAGGCTTTTGAGTTGGCGGAAAATTACGGAGCGGTCATTAGCCGTGTGCAGGCGGGCTCATCGGCGGAACGAGCCGGTCTTGAAGCCGGAGATATTATTCGTTTAGTCAATAATCTTAAAATTAAGAATAGCCATCAAATTCGTAATATTATTGGTTTATTACAAATCGGTGATCAGGTTGATATAGCAATTCTTAGAAATGGCCGACTACAAAACATTAAGGCCATTGTGGGCAAGCCGGTCTCGTTAGTTACCAAGGGTCAAAGTATTCACAAGACATTGACGGGCGTTGTATTGAGTGCAGTGCAAAAAGATCGGGTGCCCGGTATTTTAGTGAATCAGGTTGATTCTGGTTCCTACGCCTGGAATGCCGGATTAAGGCCCGGTGATATTATTTTGTCGGTTAATCGTTACCGGGTACAGACCCTACCGGATTTTAAGAAAGTCGCTCTGTCCAGCAATCGTTTATTATTGAATATTCAGCGCGGTCGGGATGCGTTCTTTATTGTTTTACATTAACGGCTAGCGGTGCATTTTTGTGTTTTTTATATTAATTGAAGTGATTGAATAAGATGAGTCATGAAAGAGAGTTTAAACCTTTAGCCGTTGCGGTTATGGTGATTTCCGATACGCGATCTGAAGCCGATGATGTTTCCGGGAAAGTGTTGGTTGAGCGCTTGGAAAAAGCCGGGCACTTTTTACACGACAAACAGATCGTCCCGGATGATATTTATCAAATTCGTTCCGTAGCGTCGCAATGGATAGCAAATTCTGGAATAGATGTTATTTTGACAACCGGTGGAACCGGTGTAACCGGGCGAGACGGGACACCGGAAGCGGTGCAACCGTTGTTGGATAAAGTATTGGATGGTTTTGGCGAGGTCTTCAGGATGATATCATATCAGACGATTAAAACCTCGACGATTCAGTCACGCGCTATTGCGGGTGTTGCGAATGGAACTTATATCTTCTGTCTGCCGGGTTCATCAGGAGCGTGTCGTACGGCTTGGGATTCATTGATAACAGATCAGTTGGATTACCGTACCCGGCCTTGTAATCTAGTGCAATTGATGCCCCGGTTAAAGGAGAGCTAGGTGAAGATTAATTTTTTATTGGTTGGCGCTCTTGCTGGTTTAACCGGGGTGTTGTTGGGGGCTTTTGGAGCGCATGGTTTGCGAGAGTCGTTGTCACCGGCGATGTTGACGATTTATAAAACGGGTGTGGACTATCAAATGTGGCATGCGTTGGCCTTAATGGGGGTTGCTTTAATATTGCGATATAATCCGGATGAAAAATCATTAATACGGGCCGGTTGGTTCTTTTTGCTTGGGATTGTTTTTTTTTCAGGAAGTCTTTATATGCTCGCGTGTTTTAATATGAAATGGTTGGGAATGGTCACTCCGGTAGGCGGTGTGTTTTTCATAGTCGGGTGGGTTCTGTTGGCGTTGTTTTCGTTAAAAGATAAGCCAATAGTGAGCGGTTATAATGAAATTAATGAGTCTGATTAAATATGCTTGATAGTCATTTGAAAACAATTTATCTCAAGGAATATTTGCCGCCGGCGTATCTTATTGAGACGGTGGATTTGAATTTTATTTTAGATGAATTTGCAACCCGTGTTATTTCAACGCTTAAAGTTGTTGCCAATCCAGAGCATAGTACGGGCGGTCCGTTGATTTTATCCGGTGAGCAACTGAGCCTAAAATCAGTGCGGTTAAATGGTCAGGCATTGACAACGGGAGATTTTTCTCTTGATGATGAGTCGTTGACAGTATTGGCACCTCCTCATGATGCGGCTTTTGAATTAATTATTGAGAACACGTTAAACCCTCATGCAAATACAGCCCTTGAAGGGTTGTATATGAGTAATGGCTTATTTTGTACACAGTGTGAAGCTGAGGGTTTCAGGAAGATTACTTATTTTCTGGATCGCCCGGATGTGATGTCTTGTTACACAACAACGATCATCGGCGATAAAGTGCTTTACCCAGTGTTATTATCTAATGGTAACCAAGTCGCGCACGGTGATTTAGATGATGGTCGGCATTGGGTGACCTGGAAAGACCCTTTTCCGAAGCCGTGTTATCTTTTTGCATTGATTGCAGGAAAATTAGTCAGTATTGAAGATCGTTATACAACAATGGCAGAACGTGAAATAGCGTTACAGGTTTTTGTTGAACCGAATGATCTGGATAAGTGCGCCCATGCCATGCAGTCGTTAAAACATGCGATGGCATGGGACGAGAAGGTTTATGGCAGGGAATATGATTTGGACCTTTATATGATTGTTGCGGTGAGTCATTTTAATATGGGCGCAATGGAAAATAAGGGGCTTAATGTTTTTAATACCAAGTTTGTTTTAGCACGTCCTGATACGGCGACTGATACTGATTATGAACATATCGAAGGCGTTATTGGCCATGAATATTTTCATAACTGGACCGGCAACCGTGTTACTTGCAGAGATTGGTTTCAGTTAAGTCTAAAAGAGGGGCTAACGGTCTTTAGAGACCAGGAGTTTACGGCAGATCATACCTCAAAAGCGGTCAAGCGTATTGAAGACGTCACCATGCTGAGAACGCGACAATTTGCAGAAGATGCAGGGCCATTAGCACATCCCGTTCGCCCGGAGTCTTACATTGAAATTAATAATTTTTATACGCTGACAATTTATGAAAAAGGCGCTGAGGTTGTGCGCATGTTGCATACCTTGTTGGGTGCCAAAGGTTTTCGTTCAGGAACGGATTTGTATTTTCAGCGCCATGATGGTCAGGCGGTGACGTGCAATGATTTTGTTAAGGCAATGGAAGATGCTAATCAGGTTGATTTGTCGCAATTTAAACGCTGGTATCAGCAAGCAGGCACACCGCAAGTCAGTGTGACGGTTGATTATCGGCCGGCTGAGCAAAAATTATCGCTCACCTTTAGTCAGTTTTGCCGTGAAATACCCGGTTATGAAAATAAAGTGCCGTTACATATTCCGATTCGACTTGGGTTGTTAGGAGAGCGCGGTCAGGTGTTAGGGTTTCAGCAAGTCGGTGAGATGGAGGCGTGCGATGAGATTGTTCTGGAGTTAACGGAGGTGACACAGTCTTTTGAATTCATGGGTGTTAAAGAGTCGCCGGTGCCTTCTCTGTTGCGTGGTTTTTCGGCCCCGATTAAGTTATTAATAGATCAGGACCTTGAGCAGTTAGCTTTTTTAAGTAGTCATGATGTTGATACTTTTAATCGTTGGGAGGCCGGGCAAAAATTGGCTTGTGCGGTTATTCTTGAAGTGGCTCAGGATTATGCAGACGGTAAATCGTTAAGCACAAAAGCAATTATTGTTGCGGTTTTTGACAAAATCTTAAGTCAATCCTGGGACGATTTATCTTACTTAGCCTTATTGTTAACGTTGCCGAGTGAAGTTTATCTGCACGAACAAATGGCGGTTATTGACGTTGAAGCCATTCACCATGCGCGCATGTTTGTCAAAAGGACTTTGGCCGAATGCTTGTATGACAAGTTCGAGCAGTTGTATACCGACCATCATTGTGATGAGTCCGGACAATTTGATTCTGGAGCTATTGGACGTCGACGTGTTAAAAATAGTGCGCTGGCGTACTTGTCGCTTATTGAGAATAGCGAGAGTTACCAACGCTCTGAGCTGCAATTTAAGTCAGCTAAAAACATGACCGATCAGTTGGCTTCTTTACAGGCTATTATTAATAGTGGACACCCTAAACGAGAACAGTGTTTGAGTCAGTTTTATGAGCAGTGGCACGGTGATGCCTTAGTGATTGATAAATGGTTTAGTTTGCAGGCAACTGGTTTTTTGCCAGAGGCTTTTGACGTGGTTAAGGCTTTAGCCGGGCACACCGCTTTTGATATTAAGAACCCAAATCGAGTGCGTGCTTTGGTCGGTGCTTTTAGTCAGGCTAACCCGTTACATTTTCATCGTTCCGATGGCGACGGCTATGCATTTTTAGCCGATCAGGTGATTAAATTAAATGCCATTAATCCGCAGGTGGCTGCGCGTATGGTGGTGCCGTTAACGCACTGGCAGAAGTTTGATTTAGCGCGGCAAGATCAGATGAAATTGCAATTAGAAAGAATTGTGGTGACGCCGGGAATTTGTAAAGATGTGTATGAAATAGTAAGCAAAAGTTTAAAAGGAGCGGTTGATGACTGATACGCGTGGGGTTGCTAATCTACGTAAGTTAATTTGGAATTGTAGTTTTTTAGATGATAAAAAACGAATTGAATGGTATCCAAATTTCTGGTTAATGCGGGTTAAGGTTGTTGAACTCGCACCTGATTGGCGTACGGTCAGAATTAAGTTGCCTCATACCTGGTTATCAACGAATCCGGGTGGCGGATTATTTGGCGGCTTTCAGGCTTGTTTGGCTGATCCTATTGCGGCGATGGTTTGTCTGAAACTTTTCCCACAATATTCAGTCTGGACGCGGTCATTGCAGTTGGATTTCAGGCGGGAAGCCATTACGGCAACCGAGCTTAGGTTTTCGATAACGCCGGAGGATGAATTGCGTATTCAACATGAACTTGAAACCAAAGGGCGGAGCACCCCTAGCTTTGATTATGGTTTTTATCAGGCGGATGGCTCATTGTGTACTGGGATAAAAGCAACGGTGGCATTACGCTCTAAGGATTATAAAAAACAAGGGATTCGTGTGCTCAAATAATCTTTTTTGAGGACGGGTTATTGGACCGTTGGTTGTTGCGTTGAGCAGTACGGTGAAAAGTGGTTGACCAAAGTAACTTTTAGCAGGGTATTATGTCAGTAGCCGTGATTATTCCGAGTTTTAACCGGTGTGTTTTACTTAAACGTGCACTGGTTTCAGTTTTTAAGCAAGACTGTCCCGCCGATGAAGTGATTGTCGTTGATGATGGTTCAACAGATGATAGCGCGGACATGGTGAAGCGTTGTTTTCCAGAGGTTGTTTATATTTATCAAGACAATTGTGGCGTCAGTTCCGCGCGTAATAAAGGCATTGCTAAAAGCCGCTCTGAGTGGATAACTTTTCTGGACTCTGATGATGAATGGTTGCCGGGAAAATTAGCGGTTCAACGGGATTACCTGAGCCGGAACGACGATTATCGGGTGTGCCATACCGAAGAAATTTGGATTCGTGACGGTCGCCGTGTCAATCCGATGAAAAAACACGCCAAGATAGGGGGCTGGATTTTTCAACATTGTTTGCCGCTTTGCGCTATGTCGCCTTCATCGGTGATGATACATCGCCAGATTTTTTCGGAAGTGGGTGATTTTGATGAGGATCTACCGGCTTGTGAAGATTATGATTTATGGTTAAGGATTACTGCCCGTTACCCGGTTTTATTTATTACAGAGCCGATGATACTCAAATACGGTGGTCACAGCGATCAGTTATCCAGACGTTTTTGGGGGATGGACCGTTTTAGAATTAAGGCGTTAGAAAAAATAATCGCAGAGCCTTGTTTATCTGAGGAAAATAGGTCCGCAGCAATTGCAATGCTGCAAGAAAAAGCGAGGGTCTATATTCAAGGCGCACAAAAGCGCGGCAAGGCTGACGAGGTTGCGCAATATCAATTATTAATGAACCACTATCAGGCGTAGGTTATCTCAGGTGTCTCCGAATACTTTTATTTTTATGGCGTTGCCCAGTGAAGCGAAGGGTCTTATCACGCATTTGAAATTAAAGCGTTGGCAAGATAGCCGAGTCTACTCGATATTTGTCAATGACCACTATTGTGTGACGGTGACCGGTATAGGAAAGGCCGCTATGGCAGCGGCTATGGGTTATACCTTTGCAACATTTCCTCAAACCGTTAATCCATTGATTGTTAATGTGGGTATAGCAGGGCATGGGCAATATGCCTTGGGGACGGTGTTAGCGGCCAAAAAAGTTATCGACTTGGATAGTCGACGGTGTTTTTATCCGCAGTTGGTTTATGCGGTTCCGGTGGCGACGGAAATTGTTGCGAGTGTTTCGATGCCGGACACGGCCTATCGGCAAAATTATGTTTATGAGATGGAGGCTGCTGCTTTTTATGAAACCGCATTACGTTTTTCCAGTGCTGAATTGATTCAGGTTGTTAAGGTTATTTCAGATAATAAAGATTCATCAGTCGAGCAAGTGACGCCGCAGTGGGTCGCGGCGTTAATGATTCCGGCGCTAGGGTCTATACTGGCTGTGATAGATGAATTATCTGCGCTGAGAGTGCAGTTGCCCGAGGGGGAGCCGTTAGATTATCAGCGCGTGCTTGCGCAGTGGAAATTTACCGTCAGTCAGCAAAGTCAGTTGAAAAAGTTGTTATGGCGTTTTCAAGTGTTGAGCGAGAAGCCTTTGCCAGAGGCTTTTGAGTCGGGGTCGTCGTTGTTAGGGTGGTTAGAACAAGAAGTTGATCAATTAGCGGTCAATACTACGCTGTTGTAGGCGATAGTTATTAAATAGTGTTGTTAACTTTATCTGGGTCGTTAATCGCTTTGTTATAGAGAGGAAAAAATAAATGAAAGATGTCAGTGTTGGAAAATTAATAGCGTTAGCGCTGTTTATGATGGTTAGTGGTAACACCTGGGCGTGTGTGGATAAGGCCGTTGATGATATGGCAAATGTTGAAAATTGTAAAAAGCAGGCGCTTGCCGGTGATGCCGAGGGTTACTTGCAGTTGGGTAAGTTTTTTAGTCAGGGGCGTGGTGTTGCCCAGGATTATAGCCGTGCGTTAGCAAATTTTCAGAGTGCTGCTGAAAAAGGAAGTCCTGAAGCGCCGTATTTTTTAGGTAATTTATATTTGTTTGCAAAAGGTGTTAAGAAAGATTATCGCCAAGTGTATTTGTGGCGTCATATCGCGGGAATCAATGGTTACCCGTTTGGTGAAATGTCCAGAGATCAGATCGCTAAGAAAATGAAGGCGGCTGAAATTGCACAGGCAAAAGTGTTAGTGAAAAACTGGCTGGCAGAATACAGAAAACCGCAACCGGTTAAAATTATTAAGAAGATTGTGAAAGCACCTGTTGTCGTTATCAAGGTTGATAAGGTAGAGAGTCTTTGGGAGAAATATAAAGTCGTCTTTTCTATTGTTTTGGGTTTGGGCTTTGTTGGTTTTTTGTCAGGAAGGTCTTCGGGGTCGGTTAGGACGATGGAATCCTCAAGGGTGACAGGTGTCGGGCGTTATCTTCAAAAACAAGCCGGGAAAACGCGTGTAGATCATTACCTTGATATACAGAAGGCGCTTGAACGGTAGAGATCCGGTAGGAGTCATTAAGCGATGGGGTTGCGTGTGTTTTTAGGGGGGGTAGCCAGTTGTTACGGGTAACCTGAGTGATTACCCGTAACGTGATATTTTTTTAAAGAAGGGCCTTGAGCGTGTTATTTCTTTTGGGCAACCTCCTCAAGAATTTGGCCCGCCCCATCCATCGCAACATGATAAGTGGGATCTTCAATAACATTAACCTCTACGAGGTCGCCAGCTTTTTTCAGTAAATAATGACACTCATCACTCAGGTGTTTCAGGTGCAGTGTTTTTCCGGCACGAAGGTAGCGTTCAGCAACACTGTCAATGGCTTCAAGTCCTGAATGGTCATAAACCCGTGCGTTGGCAAAATCGATAATGATGTCGTCAGGATCATTAGCCGGGGTAAATAAGTCTGAGAAAGTTTGTACGGAGGCGAAAAATAGTGGGCCGCTTAAGGTATATGTTTTTGAGCCGTTTTTGTTGATGTGGGTTTCAGCATACATATGTTTAGCGTGTTCCCAGGCAAAAACCAGTGCCGAAACAATAACGCCCACCAGAACCGCAATGGCGAGGTCAAACCAGACAGTCACGCAGGTTACCAATACGGTAACCAGAACATCGCTCACGGGGACACGGCCGATCAGTCTTAAACTGGTCCACTCAAAGGTGCCCAGTACGACGATAAACATAACACCGACTAAGGCCGCCACCGGAATGATTTCAATGAGTGAAGCGCCGAATAAAATAAAGGCTAATAAGAATAGCGCCGCAGAAACACCTGAAAGCCGGCCACGACCACCGGAATTAATGTTAATGAGACTTTGGCCAATCATGGCGCAGCCGCCCATGCCGCCAAAAAGTCCATTCACCGAATTAGCAATACCCTGACCAATACATTCTTGGTTGCCGTGACCGCGGGTTTCCGTAAGTTCATCAATTAACGAGAGTGTTAATAGAGACTCAATCAGTCCGACAGCAGCAAGAATAACGGCGTAAGGCAAAATAATTTGCAGTGATTCTAGCGTTAACGGCAGAGTGGGGATATGAAAAGTCGGTAGCGTACCGGCAATGGTAGCCTCAGGGTTACCGGACATATCACGGAGTACATCTTGGACGGTCCGTGCATCTAGGTCAAAATAGATAACCACAAAGGTGGTCAGGCCAATGGCTGCCAGTGAGCTGGGTATGGCTTGGGTTAGCTTGGGTAAAAAATGAATCACTAACATCGTCGCAAAAACTAAACCCAACATAATCCCTAAAGGTTCACCGGTAATCCAGCGATAGCCACCGGCGCCATCAGTTGTTTGAAATTGTTGAAATTGAGCGATAAAAATAACAATAGCCAAACCGTTAACAAAGCCTAGCATCACCGGATGAGGGACTAGACGAATCAGCTTTCCAAGGCGGAAAACACCGGCGAGGATTTGGATAATACCGGCTAAAATTAATGCACCAAAAAGATATTCAACGCCGTGGGAGGTGACCAGTGCAACCATCACAACCGCAGTGGCTCCGGTTGCGCCGGAGATCATACCCGGGCGGCCGCCGATTAAGGCCGTGATGAGCCCCATCATGAAGGCGCCGTACAGGCCGACAATAGGTTCAAGCCCGGCAACAAAGGCGAATGCAATAGCTTCGGGAACAAGGGCTAGAGAGACGGTCAGGCCTGAGAGGATGTCATTTTTAATACCTTGTTTGCCAAGGCCGGTAAGTTGGAACATTAAGTGGGCTCTTTAAGTTTGAGAAAACTCCCCATTATACATTTGTTTTTTGGTTTATATGGCTTTCTTTGTTTTGACTCAATGGCTTACAGTACCTTAGTTTGCCTTGTTGTTTTGCGGGGGAGGAGGCTGTCTGCTGCGTTAAAGTGCACCATTATTGCTAGCCGTTGCACTATTATGATGTAAAAAAGACCTGTTCATGCAAGGGGTTGAAGAGTTTTCTTATTGAATAGCCTTCTAAAACAATATCTTACATATATGGCACGGATTATGCTTAGAATAGTTTCTGAAACGATTTAAAACTAACCAAGCAGTGGAGTAAAATATGTCAATACCGGGTCATCTTGTGAACAACGAAACGATTAAAAGTCGAGATTATGATATCTTTATGTCGATTGTTCGTCGACAGGGTGGTTTTATGTTCAGGAAAGGCATTGTGACACAAACAAAACTAAAAAGTGTTACGCACGATGGTTATAAAAATCTTGAATTTAAGCTTGAAGATGATGAGCAATCTTTTGCATTTAGTATGCCGGCTGATGATCGATTAGGGACGGGTTCAGAAATTGAATTTAGGTATGACAATGTTACCAAGCATGTTGTTTTTTGTAATAAGATGAGCGCTGCTTAATTTTTTTTGAGCTTTGGGTAGCCAAAAGGGACACGGGATTTTTTTATCTCACATGCTATTTGAAGCACAGCCGATTTTATTCGCGGGTCAAAATGGGACCTAACCGTTATTTTAGAGGCCGGGCTTAGGAGACTCATAATTTAGCGAGGTGAAAAATGAGTTGGCGTGAAAAAAATGATGACAGTGTTTTTAGTGATGAAGCGATTAACGCGCGATTAACAGAAGAATTACCGGCTTGGCGTTTTGAAAAAGGTTGGATTCGAAGAACCTATAAAACCAGCGGCTGGAAAAGCACGTTGATGGTGGTTAATACCGTTGGGCATCTTGCAGAGGCAGGGTTTCACCACCCTGACTTAGTGGTTTCTTATGCTTTTGTGACGGTTAAGTTGATGAATCATGCCGCTAAAGGAATCACGGAGAAGGATTTTGCCTTAGCCAAGAAAATTGAATCGGTGGTGATGTGGCAGCCGGGCTTGGAGTCGGGTGCCTTGACGGGGACACCCGATGATCCGCGGTTTAAGTACATTAAGTACGACTAATCTTTGAGCCGGTTGCTGTTGTCTGTAGCGGCGTCAAAGCGTTAAGACTCAAATTGATGAGTGATGAAGTTGGAAATAGCCTGAATTTCATCGAAACAAACGGAATGTTCCATCGTGTATTCATGCCATTGTACGGGGTAGTTCAGGGTTTTAAGGGTTTTAAAAGCAGATTTGGCTGCTGTTATGTTGACGACCGGGTCAACAGTGCCGTGGGCCATAAATATCGGGGTGTGTTGATTGCTTTCACTGCGGCTGGCTAATAACCGTTCCGGTTCGGGTAAATAGGTCGATAACGCAATGATTCCACCCAGTTTATCCTTGAAAGTCAGTCCGGCATGTAGTGCAATAACGCCCCCTTGTGAAAATCCAGCCAGAAGAATGTTTTTAGGTGCAATGCCTTTGGCAATTTCCTGATTAATTAACTGAGTAATTAAATCTGAGGAAGACTCAATCCCCTGACAGTCTACTTCCCTTTCGAAAGACATTTCCAGAATATCGTACCAGGCTGGCATAACCATGCCGTTATTAATGGTGACGGCTAAACTCGGCGCATTAGGAAATACAAAATGGGTTTGTGCAGCGTTGTTCAGTTGCAGTTGGGGTACAATCGCCTCAAAATCATGGCCATTGGCACCTAAACCGTGTAACCAGATGATTGAGAATTGATGCGTTTGTGCGCTGGGTAAGATGTTAACGGTCGTTAAAGGCTGCGCCATAGTGTATAAGTTAAGGTAGTGTTAAAACTGACATTATAAATGAGTTGTTGTACTTTGGTCATTAGCGGCGTAGTACTCGCTGTATCGATTAACAGCTAAAGCAGGGGTTTTTTGGCAAAGGGGCGCGGGTGAAAAGTCATTGGCGAAAAGCAGTATTAATTTATCCGAAGTTTGATACTGCCAATACTTTTTGGAGTTATGAAACCAGTTTAAGGTGGTATTCGCCACCCAATGAATTTGGCCTGCCCAAGCGATTATTGCCGCCGTTAGGATTATTGGGGTTGTACCGTTACTTAAAACCTTATTATGACACGGTGGTCTTAATTGACAGGAATGTTGATCCCAGAGCCTTAACTGATCGGTTACAGTGTGGCGATCATGTGTATCTGGGGGGAATGGCGGCGCAGGGCGAGGGTTTGTTAGCCGATGCGCTAGTGGCCAAGCAACGGGAGTGTTTGGTTATTGTCGGGGGGACGGCTATTTCTAAACAATCACCCCTGAACGGTATTGCTGATCATTTAATTGAGAACGAAGCGGAAGGGGTGATCGGGGCCTTATTGGCAGGGTTAAAAGACGGGAGTGCAAAACCGTATTATCAGGGCTTCCCAACTGAACCGGCAGATTTTTTTAAGCCGGATTATTCGGCATTAAATTTGGATAATTATGTGCACATGGCTATCCAGATTAGTCGAGGATGCCCTGAGAAGTGTGAGTTTTGCGATATTCCCGCGCGTTTTGGTAAAAGTTTTCGGGTCACGCCTTTAAAAGATACCGAGGCTTCTTTTAAACAATTGGCCGACCTGGGTTGGACCGGGCCGGTTTTCATTGTTGACGATAATTTTATTGGTAATCCCAGACGTGCCTTGGAAACACTGAAGAATCTTTATGTTATTGGTGAATCAATTGGGGTTCATTTACCCAAGTATACTGAATTGACTCTTAGAATCGCTGACTCAACACCCGTTATGGCAGAGCTACGTGATTGGTTTCGTAAAACAAATTTTACCACCAGTTTTTATGGCGTGGAGACACCGAATAAGGCGGCCCTTGAGGAAACCGATAAACGACAAAACTTACGCGGCGACTTATCGATTGCAGAAAAACTTCAGTTTATTTCAGAGCAAACCGGAGCCGGCGTGCTCATGGGGATGATTTTTGGCTTTGATAATGATAGCGATGAGACGGTTGATGAATTCATCGCATTTATTAATGAGACGCACGTACCGATTGTAATGGTAGGGTTGTTAAATGCTTTACCTGAAACCAAGTTAATGGAGCGGTTGCTTAAAGAAGGACGATTTATTCAGAGCAGTAGTTGTAATAATTCTGACGGGGTTATTAATTTTATACCGATGAATTTTTCTATTCAGCAGGCGGAAAAAAATTACCTTAGAATTTTGCGTGGCATTTATGCCCCGGCGGCTTATTTTAAGCGTGTACGGGAGCATTTGCAGTTATTTTCAACGGATTATGCCAATAAGGGGCGGGGGCGGTGGGAAAATACAGTGACCGTAGTTAAAATTTTGACCGGTCGACACAGAAAGATTTTCTGGCAGCAATTACCTCTGGCACATCACATAGCGAGGCAACGTTACGGATTTAATGGTGCAGGTTACGGGCAGTTAATGGCCGAGTTTTTTTCTTTATGTGGTCAGTACAGCCATTTCATCACCCAGACTGAAAATCTGGCCGTGCAGTTGGAGCAGCGGCATTATCAGCCCTGGCAGCAGTATTCATGGCAAGAGATGTTGAGTGCGCCGATTGCCGGTGTGGAACTTAAAAAACAAGATGATCAATCTGAAATTTGGGACCAAATCACCGTAGAGTTAGCCTCCGGTTATAAAATGACCGGTACCCGAGTGGATGTTTTACGTTCATTTTCAGGGTTTTATTTAGAATCGCTGATAAAAGCGACCAATGCACAGGTATCGTTATCTTTGCTTGATGCGGTAGAGATGGAAATTAGCGCATTGGCTCAGGTGGCGGGTCATCGGCCGGAAATTTTGGGGGCATCTGGCTTGGGTTCGGTGGAAAAACCGCTTCGGGAGTTGTTTGCTGCAGAGCCTTCATATTTGCAGCAGACACGGCGGGTCATTAAAAAAGTCCAAGCAAAAACCTGTGCGACCTAATGGCAACCTTTTTTTAGCGTCTCTCGTGGTGGCTGTGTTGGGTCGCGTTAGGTCCAAGCGGCTGGTTTGCCGGCGTAAAGGGTAGAGATATTCTGAAGGGTTTTAATTCAACAATGATTGAAAAGGTTAACAGGTGTAATTCAAATCGTTTCGGCCAGATAATCTTAAAACCAAGCAAAGGGGTGGAAAAGTAGGTTATGGAGCCGGTCTGTTTGAAATAACATAAGCCGTGATAATCCTTTCCAAGTCCTTGTGGGCTCAGTCCGACTGAACTGTTGACTTGGCTTAGGATCCATTGTGCATAGGTATTGCTGTTAGGACCGGGCCAATAACGATAACGGTTTTGATCAGGGTAGTTTGCCGGTGAGTTTTCAATAACCGCTGCCAGTATGTGTGCGCGTTCATCGTGCCACTCCGCTTCAACCCAGCTGTCACCCTGACCGACGCCGGCATTAATGGCCATAAGGTTTTTATGCAGATGGCCCCAGCTGCATTCGCTTTTTTCAGGGTGTTGCCAGACTTCCCAGCGGTCAGCGCTGGACGTTTTCAGAATGACAAACCAATAATGTACCGCAATATGGCCGATTATTCCCGGAAGTTTTGCGGCGCGCAGTTGGACGGTGAGAGGCATGGCCAGGGGAGGGTTTAATAAAGAAAAGGATTTTTTTGGATAAAATTTTACCCCTGTTCGCTCGCTTAGGAGAAGATCTGCTGGATGGGTTATCAGAAATGATACTATGAGGGCCATTGTTTTGTCAGGAGTTGTTATGGAAAGGGTTCGGGGTCTTAAAAAAATAGTGGCATTATGGGCGGGCTTTTCAATGGTGGTGGTCGTTCTTGTCACATCCGTAGAGGCTAAAACAATTGCGCTGGAAGAGATCCCTGCGGTCGTTTTAACCGGATTAAAAAAGCATCATCACGATGCCGGTGCGATTACAGTTGATAAAGAGACGCATTTTGGCCTGACCTTGTATGAGGTTAAATTTGTGACCCACGGTCAGCAGCACCAAGCATTATTTGATCAGCAAGGACGGTCGTTTGCCCATGAAGAAGCCATTAACATTCAGCAATTACCCCCGTCGGTGCAAGCAACGGTTAGAAAATTATTTAATCAGCTGACCCTTAAAGATGCGGAGGCGATTCATCACCCGGATGGCCGTATTGAATATGAAATTGATGTAGTGGGCGATGGCCTTGACTGGGAATTGGTTCTGGATAATCAAGCTAAATTATTGTCAAAGGAACGTGACTAAAGCCGTTGGCGGCCGTTATAAAGGATTTTGTAGGCTGTGATTTATTTTTCTGTTGCGCGATAGAGGAGCTATGAGAAAATATATTATCGGATTATCAGTGACCTACCATGACCCGGCACTGGTCATTGTTGATGGGCAGGGGCAAGTGTTATTTGCTGAAGCCACGGAGCGGTTCTTGCAGAATAAACGGGCACTGAATTGTGAGCCTGACCAATTGGCGTTAGTTGCCCGTTTACTTACGCAGTATTGCCCTGACCCCGATGAAATCACCATTGCCATCAATTGGCAAAAGCGGCGTCCCTGGTATGAAACGGTGGTTAACCAGTTAGGCTGTTTGTCGGCACCGGGGCTCTTAAAGCAGGGTATTAAACGGCTGCGCTCCTTACTGGAAAATTATAAATTACACCACATGGTTGCCTGTCAGCGACAAGCTATTAATCTGGCCGGAATAAATCTGGTTCGTACCCTGCAGCAGCACTATCCGACCTGCCGGTTGTCCTTTGTTGATTTTGATCATCACTTAACCCATGCGGCAACGGCGTGTTTTACCAGTCCGTATCAACAAGCGGCTTGTGCGGTCATCGATTCATTTGGCGAAAAAGGCTCAATGGCCTTTTACCGTTACGAGCACGGTCAACTTAAGCGTATTTATGAAAGCCGGGGGACGGGCAGTATTGGCTTTTATTATATGAAAATTACTGAGCTCTGTGGTTTTGATTGGTTGAAGGGTGAGGAATGGAAGGTTATGGGCTTAGCGCCCTACGGGCAGTTGAATGAAGAATTCTATGGGTTGTTAAAATCAACAATAACTCTGGAGGGTTTTCACTGTAGTCATCGCGGGGCTGAGTTGTTTAAGGGCGTTGACCGGCTACAGGATTTTAAACGCGGTATTAATGAGCCGATCGAAAGCGCGGCAGACTTAGCGTTTACCGGGCAGTTTTTTTTTCAAGAGTTAATGACGGGATTATTAGAACATCTGCATCAGGTGACCGGTTTAGAAAACCTGACCTTAGCAGGCGGTTGTGGGCTCAATTCTGCATTCAATGGCTATATTACCCAGAAGACGGGCTTTAAATCCGTGCATATTCCTTCGGCACCGGCTGATGACGGCACCGCATTAGGTGCAGCCTTGCTAAGCTTTCGCCAACAAAACCCGGTAGCCATGAGGGCGCCGGTTGAGAGCCCTTATCTGGGCTCAGTGATTACCGATCAGGCAGTCGAACACTTTAAACAATTTAATCAGGCGTTCACGATCGAGCACCTGCCGGGGCGTATTGTGGCTGAAACGGCTAAGCGGTTGTCGGGTGGTGCGTTAATCGCCTGGGTTCAGGGCCGTGCCGAATTTGGCCCCAGAGCTTTAGGTAATCGCAGTATTCTGGCAGATCCACGGTTTGCTAAAACACAGGACGTTATTAATCAACGGATTAAATTTCGTGAAAAATACCGGCCCTTTGCGCCGGCTATTCTGGCTCAATATGGACCGGATTATTTTGAGCATTATCAGGACTCTCCCTACATGGATAAAACCTTAACAATAAGGCCTGACAAACGCTCACAACTGGGTGCGGTTTGTCATGTTGATGGAACCGGTCGTCTGCAATCGGTTACAGAGCAGCGCAATGCTCGTTTTTATGCTTTGCTCACAGCATTTTATGATTTGACGGATGTGCCGGTGTTACTGAATACCAGTTTTAATGTGATGGGTAAGCCGCTAGTTCATTCTTTAGAAGATTGCTTGACCGTGTTTATGACCACGGGTCTTGATGCCTTAGTCGTTAATGATTATTTGATTACTAAAAAAACGGATGAACGTTAAAGATGCGCTTTACGTCAGTACAGAACCGTGGTCGGTGAGTGATCCTTTTTATCAGCGCTCTTATGCCTATCAAGCCAATGGCCGTGAGTTGTTTTATAACCTGATCCATCTTTCAGCCCACCGTGGTGTTTTGCCGGTGGCTTATCAGTTTGTAAAAAGCCATCTGAAGTTAAGTAAAACGCATTTTTATCCCCCAAGGCGTGCTCTCGACAACGCAGACCCGTTAGCCGTATTTGCCGAATCGCCAAGACCTTCTCTTTCAGATAGCATTGATTTTCCGGCCTGTATTGAACAGGTAACGCCGTTGTTACAAACAGCGCCTCGGTGGCTGGATCATGTTTCAACGGTCGCTACCGGTGAAAATGAAATAGCGATGGGCTTATTTACCATCAGTGAGCACTTAAATAAGTCCGTGCTAACGGCTCCTGTTCAGCATTGGGTAATCGCGTCAAAGGACTATAGCCAACACCCCGGCAGGGTCTCGGCTGTTTTTGATCTGGCGGCCGTGCAGTTGGCACTGGCACAATTTCCGAGGACCTTCTTGCCTGAGATTTTAGGCTTTACCCTAGCCTATTGCCAGCAGCCGTCGGTACTGGATCTTTTGACAGCAGGGCTTGGAGATAAGTCGCACCAAGATCTGCGTGACCCTTTGCTCATAGAAACGGCTGCGATAAGAGCCGGACAAGTGAGCGCGCTTCAGGGGCTGATTAAACGTTATGAAACAGACGCCCAAGCGGCAGAGTATGGGGCGACTTGGCCCCGTATTCAACAAGGGTATGCTTTGTATGAGCAGTTGACTGAGCGCTGTGTTAAAGCGATTAGTGAGCGTTGGGGCCGGCCGCAAACGGATGAGCAATTAATCGAGGCGTTATTTAAAAAACTGGCATCATCGGCACGAGGGCATCACGGTCAGGCGCTGTTGGGCGGTAAAAAGCTCGATCACTGGTTTGCTGAACAACCCTTTAATAGTAGGGAATTTATGGCGGCCTTAACCGCATCGTCGTATGTGAATTTACAGGCAATTGAGCGCAGCCCGTTGTTCGCGCTCTTTGAATTTAAAGGTCCGATGTTTGGGGTTTTGAACAATGAGGACCTGGGGTTATTAAAGCGTTGGCTTGAAGCGGGGGGGAGGCCTAGTGCAATGCGGCCGCACAGCATACAAACAGTCGTAGGATCAATTGCGCGTGAACCACAAGAACTGTGTCGTCAGGCCATTAATTTTGAAACCTTGTCTAATCGGGACTTGTTTTATTATCTGGTCAATAGTGAATGTTACCCGGAAGTGGTCGACAGCGTTACAGGTCGTGTTACGAAGGTGCTACGGCTTGCACGGTGGTTGAATAAAGTGCCTTTTAAAGTGTACAAGCATGACCGGCTCGATCAATTTATTGCAACGATCTACCAGCGGGGGATAACCGGGTATCAAGCATTTAAAGCGCCGGCGCGCGTGTCTAAGGCAACTTATGTTTGGGGTATTGAGCAATTAGCACCGACTATTCTGGCCGATGGCTGTTGGCTTCAAGGGGTAAGCCAGTTACAGTTCTCACCTTATCAGGCGGTCGGTGATTTGTTGCAAAAGATTTATAGCGATGAAATGGGCAATGGCGATGTGCTTAAAAATCACCCCTGTATTTACCGCCGCTTATTGGCCAGTTTAAATATCGAGCTACCGCTTGTGCATACCCGCGCTTTTAGCGCACACTGTGGTTTTTTGAACAGTGCTTTTGATATACCGGTTTTTTTAACGGCGCTTTCTTTGTGTGGAAATCGTTTTTTACCCGAACTGTTGGGGGTTAATCTGGCGATAGAACTCAGCGGTTTGGGGCAGCAATATATGACGCTGCGCGATGAATTAAAGTATTGGCAGATTGATTCAGCCATTGTGGATGTGCATATTGCGATTGATAATGTTGCAACCGGTCACACGGCCTTGGCGCGCGAGGCGATAGCGCTTTACTTGGACCAAGTTCAGATGATCCAGGGTTCTGAGGTTATGAACCAGCATTGGCGCAGGGTTTATCAGGGTTACAGTGCCTTAAATACCGCCGGTGCGCGCTTTAAGGCTGCTTTGGTGCTTCAGTATCTTAAGAAACGATTTTAGTTGAGAAAGGAGTGCTTAATAAATGGTAGGGTTAGTTTATCGGGGGGACGGTCTGGCATGTAAGGCCCAAGGGGCGTTAGGGCTAGGGCGTGCTGATAAGGGGTGCTTGAGAGAACAGGGGTATGGGTCAGTGAGTTGTTTTAGGTGGGGTGCAGGGGTGTGATGCGTCTTTTAAGTGCTTTAGTGTGTTTTGTGTATCCCGGTGCGGTGTTGATTTTTTTGTTACAGGGACCACATGCCATGGTGCCGGCATTATTATGGACCTTTGCGCTCTGGGCGATGGTTTTTGCTGACTGGCTGAGTTCACGGTTAACGAAAAAGTCGCCGCCGGTCTTATCAGAGCAGTTTTCGGCGCCAGTCCATGACGGTATTTTAGCTTTGTTAGCCTTGATCCAGTTTGCCAATGTGGGCTTTTTATTGGTTTACGCCAGTCAACTGCGTTGGGGGTCGGGCTATGAAATTCTGACCAGCATGGTTAATTTAGTGGTCTTGCGCATTTTGGTGGGCACCAGTTCAGGCAGTTCGGGCATTATTGTCGCCCATGAGTTGATTCACCGTCCCCAGTTGAGCTATCAATGGCTGGGGCGATTGTTGATGTGTTCGGTGTGCTATGAGCATTTTATTATTGTCCATAAGCGCAGTCATCATGTCCATGTGGCGCAACCGGTTGACGGGACCACGGCGCGGCGCGGCGAAGGGTATGAAGGCTATTGCAAACGCGTCTACCGGGAGCATTTTATCGCCTCCTGGAATTTTGAGTGTCAGCGTTTAGGACTTTCAACGGCTCTCTTTCAAGTTAAAATGATAAAAAACCGGGTATTACACGGCGTTTTAATCGAGGGGCTATGGCTGCTTTGGGCGGTGATAACCTTTGGCTGGGTTGCGCTGGCCATCTATCTTTATCATTGTTACTCGGCCATCAGGCTATTAGAAGCGATTAATTATTTTCAACATTGGGGCTTGAGTGAGCAAGGTGAACAGCGCGCGGTGGCTTGGGTGAACGATGGGTGGCTGACGCGTTATGCCTTGCTGGGTTTGTCGAATCATATTGATCACCATGAAAATGCCGCCAAGCCCTACCCAGAAATTCATTATTCAGCGAAGGGGCCGAAGATGCCGTACGGTTATTTTGTGACCAATTTGTGGGTCAAGGTTAATAATGGCTCCTATCAGCGTCGGGCGCTGCGTGAACTGGCACGGTTTGAAAAGGCCCAATCCTGATACGCTCCGTTTGGGACGGTCACTAAGGTCCCGGTCGCTTGTGTTCTTTTTTTAACAACCGGTTTTTGTGGTTATCTTCGTTCGTAACCGAATTTTAGGATTACGGTATCGCCTTGATTAAAAATAGTCACTTCTTTGTCGAATAACTCACCGGCCGGTTCTGTGACCTCTGTTTGAACCGATGCGGGCGCTGTGACCTCCTCTGTTTTAACCGATGAAGGCGCCGCTGTGAGTGGGTGGTGATGGGTTGGGGTTTCAGTCGCTGTGTGTTGGTGGCTGTGGCCGCTGCTTTGTTTTTCTTTTTGTGGGGTAGCCGTTTTGTTTCTTTTGATATATTTGGTTTCAACGCGGATAGCGGGCATAAAAGGCTCGGTACTTGGCGCGTCTGAATGGGCTTTCGAATCGCTGCTCTGGCGAGTGGTCTTAGGGGTAATGCCGAGTCGTTTTAACAGATTGTGGCAGGTAGAGCCAATATTTTCGGTATAAAATTGTTGTAGTTTTTGTTGTTTCCCGGCAGCCGTTAAATGAACCGTATCTAATTGCGTTTGGGTGGATTTTAATTCTTTAAGCGAAATGGGCGGTGTTTCGTTGTTCAATGATCTCAGTGTGCAGGTGATGGGTGCGGACAGGGTTTTTTGAAAATTTGCCGCGCGTGGGTTAGAGCCGCCAAAATCAAGGGTGACGCCGACTTGGGTGTCAGTCATTCGAGGGTTTTCAACCACCGCTTCCAGAAGGTGGTTGTGTTGCATTGAATTTTTTGTTGTACCACGACCGATCAGGTGAATAGGATAGCCGGCTTTGGAGAAGCGGTGGCTGATTTCGGTTGCCATGATGGTTGTGGTGGCGGCGTTGGTTTGGTAGTCCCCCTGTGTGGGCGTCTTCAGAGTAAACCCGATGGTGTTAATGTCGGCCGTCTGAAAGTGTTGGATATTGTCGATCACCGGGATTTGTGAGCAACCGCTTAAAAGGAATAACAACGCTAAATATCGCATGTGGACAGCCGTATTGGTTTAAAAAACCTGAGTATAACAAGTTTGTCTTGATAACGTCGTGGCTAAAAATGAGCGGGGTTATTGTAAAGCCAAGGGGATGCTGGTTTTCAGCAAGCCTCTGGAGGGATTGATATTGGTGCGAAATGTTGTTTAAAACCAACAAAAAGCACTACATTAGTGCATACTAAACAATGGGTTAAGAGGTTTAGCTAATGTGTCGTTTAAATGTGTTGCGTAACTTGAGAAATAGTGGTAAAAATGAGACATCATCTTGATAGTGTCTTTAAATTGAGACTAACACTAATCGGGGGGATTTAGCGATAATTTTTTTTCTAGCTTAAATTAGGGGGATGGGGTAATGAAGCAATTTAGTTTAAAAAAAGGGCTGGTACTGGGTACCGCTTTATCGGCGGGGCTACTTGCCGCCGGTAGCGCGCAAGCCGGGGCAACCTTTAAAATGGACGATACCAAATGGATTAGTATAGGTGCTGGGATTCGTTCTAGTTTTTCAGCCGTTGAAGCAGGGGCACCGGAGGGTGGATCAAAATGGTCGAATGATTTTGCCTTGGAAAATGCGCGGATTTATTTAAACGGTCAGGTTCATGAGAACATTAAGTTTGAGTTTAATACCGAATCACGGCATGCGCCTGATGGTAATGGGACAACTACGGAAGATTTCTTTGTCTTAGATGCCATTGCCAAGTTCGAATTTAATGATATGTTTAATGTTTGGGTGGGTCGCCAATTGGTGCCTTCAGATCGTGCTGAATTGGATGGGCCTTTCTATCAAAACACTTTTGAATTTAATAAAACGCCGTTTTTTCCAAATGATCAGGGCAGTTGGACCGCCGGTAAATACGGCCGGGATGACGGGATTAACCTTTGGGGGGCCTTGACCGCCGATAAAAAATTAACTTATGTCGTTGGGGTCTTTAATGGGACGACCGGTGGGCCTGATCAGGATGATAATTTACTTTATGCGGGGCGGGTGAGTTATAACTTTTTAAATGTAGAGAAAAACCCCGGTTACTACACCAGCAGTACTTACTACGGTAACGCCGGTGATATTTTAACCCTCGCCTTTGCTACCCAATGGGAAGAAGATGCGATGGGAACAGCGGGTAATGAGAGTGATTTTTTTGCCTACAGTGTTGATTTGTTAGGCGAAACCACCTTAGGCAATGGTGCGGTCGTGACCGTTGAAGGGCAATTTAAGAAATTTGAATTATCGGGTGGGGGTTCTGATCTCGCCAGCGGTGGTCCTATTTTTGAAGGCGATGCTTATACCGGTACGGCGTTATATTTAATGCCGGGTAAAGTCGGTATCGGTCAACTACAACCTTATGTTCGTTACACCGCTAATGAGGGTGAGAATACCACGGATCGGGATGAGTACGAAGCAGGCCTTAACTACATTATCGATGGCCACAATGCACGGGTATCGTTAATGTATCAATACGGCGATATTAACACTAAAGGGCGCAATTATACCGCTGGTGCACCCGGTGATGATGTACATGCCATTAAATTGGGTTTTCAACTGCAAATCTAGTCTGATGACGTAAGTACTTCAGTTAAAAGCCCCTGCTAAGGCTCTTGGCAGGGGTTTTTTTATGTCTGGATCTTTTCTTTCAGTATTCAGGGGTTTCATGGCTTAAGGTGATCTGTGGGTCATCAGTTGGGTCACTAAAGCATACTCATTAGGAACGAGGGTGTCGAAAAAGAGAACCACTCATCATAAGGCGCACCTTTTTGGTTCAGTTTTTTGGATTTTTAATGCTTATTCGTTTGTTTCAGAGTCTGAAATCGATTGTTGGGTCGAATAATCAACTTTTTTGTTCCCTAATAAGGCACAGGTCTTTTTAAAGAGAGTCTATCTAAGCGTTGTTTTTAGTTAAGCGCCGTGCTAAAGCCGTACGAGCCACCGAGATTGCTTTATTTTGGTGCACCTCTTTATTTAAATGACCTGATGCGGTGCAAAACTTTCCTCACCATGGCGAGTCAGTTAAAAGCGTTTTGAGTATAAAAATCTTATTTATCAATACCTTAGCTGTAATTGGCATAGTATATGCTTGTTGTCAAGGGGTAAGCCTATGTGGGCTTTTGTTGTGGTAGCTCGTAGGTTAGAGTTATTATTTTTTAAGTTTTGAGAGGGGGAGTTGAACATGAAGTTTTTTAATAAAGCCATGCGTTCACTATCGGCGATGGCATTAACGGCAGGGGTCCTGTTAAGTCCCGGGGTCAATGCAGGGGATACGATTAAGGTTGGGGTTTTACATTCATTGTCGGGGACTATGGCGATCAGTGAGACCACCTTAAAAGATACGGTGTTGATGTTGATCGAAGAACAAAATGCCAAAGGCGGTTTGTTGGGTAAACAATTGGAAGCGGTGGTCGTGGATCCAGCCTCTAACTGGCCGTTGTTTGCAGAAAAGGCCCGTGAATTATTAACCCAAGACAAGGTTGATGTGATGTTTGGTTGCTGGACTTCGGTTTCGCGTAAATCGGTGTTACCGGTCATCGAAGAATTAAACGGCTTGTTGTTTTACCCGGTGCAGTACGAGGGTGAAGAGTCTTCTAAAAATGTGTTCTACACCGGTGCCGCGCCGAACCAACAAGCGATTCCGGCGGTGGATTATTTGATGAACGATATTGGTGTTAAACGTTGGGTCTTGGCAGGGACTGATTATGTCTACCCACGGACCACCAATAAAATCTTAGAAGCCTATTTAAAACTTAAAGGCGTCGCTGATGAAGACATCATGATTAATTACACGCCATTTGGCCATTCAGATTGGCAAAGTATTGTTGCTGATGTGAAAAAGTTTGGTTCGGCGGGTAAGAAAACAGCGGTGGTTTCAACCATTAACGGTGATGCGAATGTGCCTTTTTATAAGGAGTTAGGTAATCAGGGGATTTCTGCTGACGATATTCCTGTCGTTGCTTTTTCTGTGGGTGAAGAGGAGTTATCAGGCCTAGATACTAAACCGTTGGTGGGTCATTTAGCGGCCTGGAATTATTTCATGAGTGTGGATGCGCCTGAAAATGCAGCGTTTATTAAAAAATGGCATGCCTTTATCAAAGATGCTAAACGGGTCACGAATGATCCGATGGAAGCGCATTATATTGGTTTTAATATGTGGGTGAAGGCCGTTGAAAAAGCCGGTACCACCGATGTTGATGCGGTCGAGCAAGCGATGCTGGGCAGTAAATTTCCTAATTTAACCGGCGGTATGGCGGTCATGAACAGTAACCACCATTTATCGAAACCGGTTTTGATCGGTGAAATACAAGAAGACGGTCAATTAGAAACCGTTTGGGAAACCGATGGTTTGGTTTGGGGTGATGCCTGGACAGATTTTTTACCGGGTAGTAAAGATATTGTCGCTAACTGGCGGCCCAACATGCGTTGCGGTAATTACAACACCAAAACCCATAAATGCTCAGGACAAAACTTCTAAAGTTAGTGTGAGTTCACATGGGCATCGTTCTGATGCCCATGTTTTTTTAATCCGTAATAGATGTTATAGCCAGTTGAATATGCCGTGGTAATCAGGTAAAAATAACAACTGGCTATAAGATTTTGCCGTTAGAAAATGGGGCGTTATGATAATAAGAACCATAGTAATCTCGATGATGTTGGGGATCTGTCCAATCGTATGGGCAGATAATCATGATTTGAGTACTACTGCGGCGGTAAGTGCCCCTACAGATAAAACCGGGGTATTTAAGGACTTGGTCAGTCAATTATCAGTTAAATCGTTAAGCAAAAAGAAAACCACGGTTGGGGCTATTGCCAAACTGGAAAATGACCGGGTTCGGCCGCTGTTGGAGGCCTTACTTAAAGCGCGGTTGTTTTATGGCAAAGCTTCGCCGCATCCCGTTTATATCGTCGAGGTTGTTGACCAAGGGTACCAACTTACCGATGCGGTGAGCGGTCAGTTGTTGGGTATTGTTGCCAAGAGGAGCATTAAAAAAGTTCGAATTAATAACCGTTTACGGCAACTGATACGCGGGGCACTGGCACAAAGAGATTTAAGGGCTGCTGATGCTTCTGTGCGGCTTCAAGCGGTTAAGACGATGAGTAAGCATATGACCCCGGCGGTGGTGGCCTTATTTCGGGAGGTTTCGAAAAATGAGGCCGATGAAGACATTCAATGGTTGATGTTAGCGGCCGTGGCAAATGTTGATTTGACCGCAACGGATGGGGCGGTGCGACTCGCTGCTATTAAGGTTTTAGCCAAAACCATGCAGGTGGAATATGTCAGCGCACTCAATGAACTTTTAGTGGTCGATGCAGAAGGGACTTATGTAGAGTCAGACCGCCAGGTTATAAAAGCGGCTAAACAGGCGATTAAAGAAATCGAATCCAGAATTAGTTGGTATGAAAATATTCAGACCTTATTTTTTGGCTTGAGTTTGGGGTCGGTTTTGGTCTTGGCGGCCATTGGCTTAGCGATTACTTTTGGGGTGATGGGCGTTATTAATATGGCCCACGGTGAGTTAATTATGCTCGGGGCTTATACAACTTATGTGGTGCAACTATTAATGCCGGAACAATTAGAGTTATCGCTTTTTGTCGCTATTCCGGCAGCTTTTTTGGTTTCAGGGCTGTGCGGTATTTTAATTGAACGCGGCGTGATTCGGCACTTAACCGGCCGGCCTTTAGAAACCTTGCTGGCAACATTCGGTATTAGTTTAGTGTTGCAACAGTTAGTGCGTTCGGTCTTCTCGCCTTTAAACCGGTCGGTTTCAACACCGCAGTGGATGAGCGGTTCTATCGATTTTAATCCGGTGTTAAGTCTGACCCTGAACCGGCTTTATATTCTGGCCTTTACCTTGCTGGTCTTTTCTGTGTTGTTAATGATTCTGAAGCGGACGCGCCTGGGTCTTGAGGTGCGGGCGGTGTCACAAAATCGTGCCATGGCTAAAGCGATGGGGGTCAAAACCGAGCGGGTTGATGCGTTGACGTTTGGTTTAGGGTCAGGTGTTGCAGGGCTTGCCGGCGTTGCCTTGAGTCAGTTGACCAATGTCGGGCCTAATTTAGGGCAGTCTTATATCGTTGACTCGTTCATGGTGGTGGTTTTTGGCGGCGCTGGAAATTTACTGGGGACGTTAATCAGTGGTTTTTCATTAGGCGTGGCGACTAAATTTATCGAGCCTTATGCCGGTGCCGTGTTGGCAAAGATTTTGGTGTTGGTTTTTATCATTATTTTTATTCAAAAAAGACCCCGGGGTTTATTCCCGCAAAAAGGTCGGGCGGCTGAGGGCTGATTATGGGCTTATCAAAATTATTACAAGGCGATACCGGCGGGCAATGGCTCTTAGGGGTTCTTGTGGTCTTGGCCGTGGTGGTGCCTATTTGTAATCTATGGCTCCCTGAAACGTCATTTTTCCATGTCAGTACCTATACCGTGACCTTATTAGGAAAATATCTGGCCTTTGCACTGTTAGCCTTGGCGGTTGACTTGGTTTGGGGCTATTGCGGTATTTTAACATTGGGACATGGGGCTTTTTTTGCTTTGGGCGGTTACGCCATGGGCATGTATTTAATGCGCCAAATCGGCGATAGAGGTGTTTACGGTAACCCACTATTGCCGGACTTTATGGTGTTTCTGAATTGGTCGGAGTTACCGTGGTATTGGCATGGTTTTGATCAATTCTGGTTTGCCATGATTATGGTAATGGTGGTGCCGGGGCTGTTAGCTTTTGTTTTTGGTTGGTTAGCGTTTCGCTCACGGGTTACCGGCGTTTATTTGTCAATCATTACGCAAGCCATGACTTATGCACTGTATTTAGCATTTTTTCGAAATGAAATGGGATTTGGCGGTAATAACGGCTTGACTGATTTTAAAGATATTCTGGGCTTTAGTTTGCAGTCAGATTTGACTCGGATTATTCTTTTTATGTTTTCGATTGCTGCGTTAATCAGTGGTTATTTGGTTTGTCGTTTTATTGTCAGTTCTAAACTGGGCCGCGTGATTGTCGCGTTGCGGGATGCTGAAAACAGAACTCGCTTTATTGGCTATCGAGTCGAATTGTTTAAGTTATGGGTGTTTGTATTTTCAGCGATTTTAGCCGGAATTGCCGGGGCCTTATATGTGCCCCAAGTAGGTATTATTAACCCCGGTGAATTTGCGCCCTTAAATTCTATTGAATTAGTGATTTGGGTGGCTGTGGGTGGTCGTTTTTCCTTGTATGGCGCTATTTTAGGTGCCGTTTTAGTCAATTTTGGTAAGACCTTTTTTACCGCTGCATTACCGGAAGTCTGGTTGTTTGCCTTAGGGGGGTTATTTGTTCTGGTGACCTTGTTTTTACCTTACGGAATTGTCGGTTTGTTACGGCGTAAGAAAGCGGTGTCCTCATGAGTTTTCTGGAGAAAACGCGTACCTTTGCCCGTCGTGATAAAATTTATGATTTTTTGATGCCAGAGCCGGTTTTTGATGACAACTTGGATACTCGTCATGGACCTATTTTATATTTGGAAGATATCAGTGTTAGCTTTGATGGTTTTAAAGCGCTTAATAATTTAAATCTTTATATTAATGACGGTGAAATGCGTTGTATTATCGGGGCTAATGGCGCGGGTAAAACAACCATGATGGATGTCATTACCGGTAAAATACGGCCCGATTCAGGCTCAGTTTTTTTTGGTCAACGCATTGATCTATTGCGAATGGATGAGCCGGCAATTGCACGGGCTGGGATTGGTCGTAAATTTCAGAAACCAACGGTCTTTGAAACGTTATCCGTTTACGCTAATTTGGAGTTGGCATTAAGAACCGATAAACGCGTTTGGCCAACGTTGTTTGCACAACTCTCCGGGCCACAAAAAGAGGCTATTGATGAAACTTTATTAATGATTGGTTTAATGGAGCAAAGACATCGGCTGGCAGGGGAATTGTCGCACGGTCAGAAACAATGGTTGGAAATTGGTATGTTATTAATACAGCAACCGAAGGTGTTATTGATTGATGAGCCGGTTGCAGGGATGACGCATCAGGAAATTGAGCGGACCACGGATTTACTATTAGCTTTAGAAGGTAAACATTCGATTATTGTGGTTGAGCATGATATGGAATTTGTTCGTTCCATTGCCAGAACGGTGACTGTTTTGCATGAAGGCTCGGTACTTGCTGAAGGCACCATGGCCAGTGTGCAAAACGATGCGCGTGTGATTGACGTTTATTTAGGAGGCTAGGGCGTGCTTGAGGTCAAGGGGTTAAATCAGTTTTACAGTCAAAGCCATACCCTGTGGGATATAGATCTGAATATTCCCCAAGGGACGTGTGCTTGTCTGATGGGGCGAAACGGTATGGGTAAAACAACGTTATTGCAATGCCTTATGGGTCTTTTGCCTATAGCGACCGGTAGTATTCAATTTCAGAACCATGATTTAACTAAAATGCCGGCAGAATCCAGAGCCTCAATGGGGATTGGCTTTGTCCCGCAAGGGCGCGAAATTTTTCCGTTGTTGACGGTTGAAGAAAATCTGAAAATAGGGCTGACCGCCAGAGCCGATGGTTTGAAAACAATTCCTGAGAATGTATTTGAAATTTTTCCGGTTTTAAAACAAATGTTACAGCGTCGGGGCGGCGATCTTTCAGGGGGGCAACAACAACAGTTAGCGATTGGTCGTGCCTTGGTGATTGAGCCGAAATTATTAATTCTCGATGAACCGACAGAAGGTATTCAACCGAATATTGTTAAAGAAATTGGTTCGATTATTATGCGGCTTAATCAAGAGCATGGCTTGACGGTCTTGTTGGTTGAACAAAAACTACATTTTGCCCGCAGGGTTGCAGACCATTTCAGAATTATGGAAAAGGGCCGTGTGGTTGCCCAAGGGGACATGCAGGACCTGAGCGATGACATCGTACAACGTTATTTAACCGTTTAAGAGCGTAAATTTTTAAGGAGACTTGTTATGAAAGCAAACTATTACCTCGCTGTAATCCTGTTGTTTATGTCATCGCCACTTTTAGCCCATACCGATGGGATGTTTAACGAAACGCTGTGGCAAAGTTTAATGCACCCGTTAACCGGTATTGATCATTTACTGGTTTTAGTGAGTGTTGGATTGTTAGGTGCTAAAAAAGGAGGTTACGCTGTTGGGGTGTATCCGTTGGTTTTTTTAGTGATGATGGTGGTGGGTGCAGGGCTGAATTTTCAAGGGATTAAAATTCCTTTTTTAGAAACCATCATTGCTTTATCGGTTATTTTGATGGGTTATTCACTGATGATGGCGCATCATTATTTTAGTTTCGCATTGTTTGCATTATTGGCTTTATTCGGTGTTTTCCACGGTTATGTTCATGTTTCAGAAATACCTGACGGTATTGATAGCTTCAATTATTTAATGTTATTACTGTTGAGTAGTTTTGTGATTTCAATAAGCGCTGCGGTTATGGGTTTGTTCTCTGAAAAATGGATTTATCACCTGGTCACCTGGGTGAGCCTTGGCAGTGGTTTTTATTTGTTGGCAGTGGGTTAACAACGATCATGGCTGTGGCCCTGGAAAAGGTGCTTAATAAGCCCGCCGGGTTTGGCCGTTGGCAAGGGGCCTTGTCATTGGTTTTTGAGAATCGCGGCGGTAAGACCTACTTAACGCAGCGTTCCCATCAGGGTCCGTTATTGGTGCAACGACCCTTTTATCCGGAAGGTCCGGTTTGTCATATTTATCTCATTCATCCGCCGGGGGGAGTGGTCGGCGGGGATCAGTTAACGATTGCGATTGATTGCCGTGTTGATACCGATGTTGTCGTCACCACCCCGGCGGCGGGGAAATTTTACCGCAGTAACGGTCAGCTAGCTGATCAGCAGGTACTGTTAAAGGTTGCGAAGAGCAGTGTGTTGGAATATCTGCCTCAGGAAACCATCTTGTTTGACGGGGCTGTTGTTAAAACAAAGACGCGGGTGGAACTTGATGAAAACAGTCGTTTTTTTGGCTGGGAAATGGTTAGTTTAGGGCGACCCGCGTGTCATGAGCGGTTTAGCCAAGGACAGGCAACGGTGGCTATTGAAGTATTTAAGCAAGATCAGCCCTTATTGATTGACCGTATGGTGCTGAATGAGAAAACCATCAAGGCGAGTAGTGGTTTAGCCAATCATTCCTTAGTCGCGACTCTGGTGATTTATCCGGCAACTAAAGCGCAGTTGGATAAGGTCAGAGTGATGATTGATGAACACCGTTTTTCAGGTGTAACGTTACGTAATGAGGTGTTGATTGTTCGTCTGTTAGCGGAACAGGCTGAGCCTGTTAAAAAAGTTTTTAGTGCTATCTGGGCAGCATTGCGACCTGATTTCAATCAACGGCAGCCTTGTTTGCCGAGGATTTGGTCAACCTGAATTAATAATTAATTTTTTGTATGACAGAAGGTGAGTTATGGAATTAACGCCGAGAGAAAAAGATAAATTAATGTTATTTACGGCCGCCTTAGTTGCGGAGCGGCGAAAAAATCGGGGTGTTAAATTAAATTACCCTGAGTCGGTGGCTTATATTAGTGCGGCCATTGTTGAGGGTGCGCGTGATGGCCGGAGCGTGGCTGAGTTAATGAATTATGGGCGAACCTTGTTGTCTCGGGAAGATGTGATGGAAGGGATCGCTGAAATGATTCACGATGTACAGGTTGAAGCAACTTTTCCCGATGGCACTAAATTAGTGACTGTCCATAACCCAATTGTTTGAGAGGTCATTATGATACCAGGTGAATGTATTCCGCTTGCGGGGGAAATAGAGTTAAATCAAGGCCGCAGGCAGGTTGAAATTGTGGTTGCCAATACCGGTGACCGCCCGGTTCAGGTTGGCTCGCACTATCATTTTTATGAAGTTAATTCAGGCTTGTCTTTTGCTAGGGAGCAAGCGAAGGGGTTTCGGCTTAATATACCGGCAGGGACCGCGGTGCGTTTTGAGCCGGGCCAAGAACGGACAGTCACGCTGGTTGAATACGCGGGGAAGAGGGAAGTTTACGGGTTTAATAAACAGGTCATGGGGAGGCTGTCATGAGTCGTATTGATCGGAGCGCTTATGCGGAAATGTATGGCCCCACGACCGGAGATAAGGTCCGGCTAGCGGATACTGAATTGTTTCTTGAGGTCGAAGATGATCGTACGGTTTACGGCGATGAAGTTAAGTTTGGGGGCGGTAAGGTTATTCGCGATGGGATGGGACAAAGCCAGTGCTTAGCGGCAGAAGCCGTTGATACGGTGATTACCAATGCCTTGATTGTAGATCATTGGGGCATTATTAAAGCCGATATCGGTATTAAAGATGGGTTGATCGCGGGTATTGGTAAGGCGGGTAATCCGGATACTCAGGCCGGCGTTGATATTGTTATCGGCCCCGGAACGGAAGCCATTGCCGGTGAAGGGCAAATCGTGACAGCAGGGGGAATCGATGCGCATATTCATTTTATTTGCCCGCAACAGATTGAAGAAGCCTTGATGTCTGGCGTGACGACTATGCTTGGCGGGGGTACAGGACCTGCCACCGGAACCAATGCGACGACCTGTACGCCGGGGCCTTGGAATATCCAGCGGATGTTACAAGCCGCTGAAGCTTTACCGATGAATCTGGGTTTTTTGGGAAAAGGCAATGCCAGTTTGCCCGGGGCCTTAGCAGAGCAAGTTGAAGCCGGTGCCATGGGGTTAAAATTACATGAAGATTGGGGTACGACGCCGGCGGCAATTGATAATTGTCTTAATGTTGCCGAGCAATACGATGTTCAGGTGGCTATTCATACCGATACCTTGAATGAATCAGGCTTTGTTGAAGATACCTTAGCGGCCATTGGCGACAGAGCTATTCATACCTACCATACCGAGGGGGCCGGTGGCGGCCATGCCCCCGATATTATTAAAGCCTGTGGCGTGGCTAATATTTTACCTTCATCAACGAATCCAACCCGGCCATTTACCGTTAATACGATTGATGAACATTTGGACATGCTGATGGTTTGTCATCATCTGGATACTAAAATTGCAGAAGATGTGGCTTTTGCTGAAAGTCGTATTCGACGAGAAACCATTGCAGCCGAAGATATTTTGCATGATTTAGGTGCATTTTCTATGATTGCTTCCGACTCTCAGGCGATGGGTCGTGTCGGTGAGGTGATAAGTCGAACGTGGCAAACCGCACATAAAATGAAAGTACAGCGGGGAGCTCTGGCGGAAGATACAGCGGACAATGATAATAGCAGGATTAAGCGATATATTGCCAAATACACGATTAACCCGGCCATAACGCACGGTATCAGTCATCATGTGGGTTCTGTTGAGCAGGGTAAGTTGGCCGATTTGGTGTTGTGGAAACCGGCCTTTTTCGGGGTGAAGCCCAGTTTAATTATTAAGGCGGGGTTCATTTCGGCAGCGCCTATGGGTGACCCGAACGCTTCTATTCCAACGCCTCAGCCCGTCCATTACCGCCCCATGTTTGGTGCGTTGGGTAAAGCACGTTCGGCGAGTTGTTTAACTTTCTTGTCACAGGCAGGTTTTAATAACGGCGTAGGTGATCGTCTGAGTTTAGAAAATCAGTTGGCTGTTGTTAAAGGAACCCGGCAGGTGACCAAGGCCGATTTGATACACAATAGCTATCTTCCTAACATTGAAGTGGACCCACAAACCTATGAGGTGCGTGCTGATGGGGAGTTGCTAGTTTGTGAACCCATGTCTGTTTTACCGTTGGCGCAGCGGTATTTTCTTTTTTAGGAGGGTGAATGCGTAGATTGATTGGGTTTGATCGAGAGGGAAAAGTACCCGATAGCACGGTTATTTTAGCCTATGATCAACGCCAAAAAAGTAGGTTGCTTGTCACCTTGGAAAACAACGAAGAGGCGGGGATATTTTTACCGCGGGGTACGGTTCTTCGGGGGGGCGATCAGTTGAAAACAGAACAAGGTTTTATCGTGTTAGTGGTCTCAGCACCTGAAGAAGCGTCAACCGCTTATTCAAAAGAGCCGTTGTTACTGATGAAGGCCAGTTATCATTTAGGTAATCGGCATGTCGCTTTGCAGTTAGGGGAATGTTTTGTGCGTTATCAACACGACCATGTGTTAGATGAAATGGTGGCTGCTTTTGGGTTAGAGGTACGGCATGAAACGGTTTCCTTTGAACCGGAAACAGGCGCTTATCACAGTCATGGGCCTAAGCATCATTCACATGAACACTGAGTCTTTGATGCCGTTGTTACGTTTGTTTCAGTTAGTGAGTCCGTCGTTGCCGGTGGGTGCTTACAGTTATTCTCAAGGACTTGAGTGGGCTGTTGAAGAGGCGTGGGTGACTAATGAAGAGACGGCAAGCGGTTGGATTGAGGAATTGTTAAGACATTCTCTGGTGCCAACAGAGGGGCCTGTTTTAATTCGGTTGAGTCACAGTTGGCGGGCAGGGGATAGGGACGCATTGGTTTTTTGGAATCAGTTCATCTTAGCGACCCGGGAAACGCATGAATTACAGAATGAAGATCAATTTATGGGGCGAGCCTTAGCTAAGGTTTTGGAGGGTCTGGATGTGACCTGGCCTTATCAAAATGAACCCACCGTAATGGCGTTTGTAACACCCTACAGTTTAGCCGCGTTTAACTGGGGCATTAGCGCGGATAAAATGTTAACCGGTTATTTCTGGGGCTGGTTGGAGAATCAGGTGTTAGCAGCCATGAAATTGATTCCGTTAGGTCAACAAGCCGGGCAACGCATATTATTTAACTTAAGCCAGTCAATACCGGGTTATGTCGAGGCGGCATTTGAAATCGATGATAATGCTATAGGGGGGTCGATGCCATTGTGGGCGATTGCCAGTAGTCGTCATGAAATCCAGTATTCCAGGTTATTTCGTTCGTGAGGGTCAGATGAATAATAAAAATGAAGTCTTAAGAGTCGGTGTCGGCGGGCCTGTGGGTTCGGGTAAAACGGCATTGTTAGATGTTTTATGTAAGGCGTTGCGTGGGCGTTTTAAAATGGCGGTCGTGACCAACGATATTTATACCCAAGAAGATGCTCAGTTTTTATGTCGTAGTCAGGCACTCCCTGAGGAGCGGATTGTAGGTGTAGAAACGGGGGGGTGTCCACATACGGCGATTCGAGAGGATGCCTCAATGAATTTATTAGCCGTCGATAAATTGTTAACGGAATTTACCGATCTGGATTTTATTTTAATTGAAAGTGGCGGTGATAATTTGAGTGCGTCATTTAGTCCTGAATTAGCGGATTTAACCATCTATGTGATTGATGTTGCAGCCGGAGAGAAAATACCGCGTAAAGGTGGACCGGGAATTACTAAATCAGATTTGTTGGTCATTAATAAAACTGATTTAGCCCCTTATGTGGGGGCCTCACTAGAGGTGATGGAAGCAGATTCTAAACGAATGCGTGGTGCTAAACCGTTTGTATTTACTAACTTGAAGTCAGGAGACGGGATTGATTCGGTGATTAATTTTATTGTTGATAAAGGAATGTTGACAGCATCTGGCAAGGTTGTTGACTAGAAAATGTAAGCGATGGGAGGTGAATGAAAATTTGGGGGTTTTTTTTATAAAAAAATGAAGTGAAAGATTACAGCAAGTGCTTAAAAAATCACCCAAGAGGGTGTATGCTTGTAATTGTAGAAGTTACGTAGGTACTTTTACCAAACAATAATGAATAAAAATAATGGGAGGGTAGGAATGAAATTATCAACACGGGTGTTAACTGTTTTGGGGTTATTTATGGCCGCATCATTGGTTCAAACGGCAGCAGCTTCAGATTGTGCTTTTCCTGATGGAAATTGCCCAGAAGCACATGCAGCAGCGGCAGCAGCAGCAGCACCAGCACCAGTAGTAGAGGAAGCACCAGCCGCAGAGGAAGCGCCAGTAGCAGAGGAAGCGGCAGCCGCAGAGGAAGCGCCAGTAGCAGAGGAAGCAGCAGCAGAATAGTTGCTAGGCAGAGAAATAGTAAGAATTTTTTAGTTTTTGCTGAATTTTTTTACCATTTGTCAAGCCAATATAATTGAGTCGAGCAGGGATGCCGACTCTTTTTTTTTGCCTGATTGTAAGTTGTTTTTAGTTTTTATTGATAATAAGAGAGTACATAACGGTATGTTGAAGGGGGCTATTGATGACTGAATCACAGAAATGGATACTGTTAGCAGTGACCGGTATTTCCTTGGGACTTCTTTATTTGTTAACACCTGTTTTAATGCCTTTTATTGTTGCGGCATTTTTGGCTTATCTGGGTGATCCGGTTGTTGACCAATTAGAAGCGCGCGGGATGCCCAGAACCCTAGGGGTTGTGTTTGCCTTTTCGATGATGGGACTGGCTTTAGGCGGAGTGTTATTTTTTCTTATTCCGTTGTTGGAAGGTCAAATAGCGCATTTTTTGGCAAAACTTCCGCGTTATATACAGAGTATAAATTCACTATTAATCCCTTGGTTGGACGGACAATTTGGACTGGCGATAGAGTCCATCGATTTGAGTGGGATACATACGGTTCTAGAACAGCATTGGCAAGAGGCCGGCGGTATTATGACGACCGTTGCCGGCTCAGTTTCAAAGTCAGGAGCTGTTATTTTTCAGTGGCTTATGAATATATTGCTAGTGCCAGTGGTTACTTTTTATTTGTTACGGGACTGGGATCTACTGGTCGCTAAAGTTCAAGGCTTAGTGCCTCGGCAATCTGCATCGTATATCAGGCAATTAACGTTGGAAATAGATACAGTTTTAGCGGCTTTTATGCGGGGGCAATTTTATGTCATGTTGGCACTGGGGATTATCTACAGTGCAGGGTTGACGTTTGTGGGGCTGGATTTGGCCGTACTCATTGGGATGACGGCGGGGTTAGTGAGTTTTGTGCCTTATTTAGGTTCCATTGTGGGGATTGTTATTGCTTGTATTGCGGTGCTTGTGCAATTTCAGGATGTTGCGCAATTAGTGCCGGTTCTTGTTGTTTTTGGCATCGGTCAGGCGATAGAAGGGATGTTATTAACGCCTTGGTTGGTTGGCGATAAGGTTGGTTTACATCCGGTAACGGTTATTTTTGCGGTCTTGGTCGGTGGGCAATTATTTGGCTTTATAGGAATTTTAATGGCATTACCGGTCGCCTCGGTTATTCGGGTGTTATTAGATCATGCCCATGATAAATATACCGACAGTGAATTTTATCGTGTTAAGTCGGTGGACGAGTCAAAAAGAGATCTGGAATAAAATGTTGCTGGACTTTTTGACTCGAGTGGTTGTTATCAAGCAATTAAGGCTTTAGTCCAGTTCAGTTCCATAGTTCACCTGTTGGTGGCCGGTGAGAGGGGCAATGTGGCCGATGGGCATCGCCGTTTCGCCGGCATTTTCTAGGTATCTAATGGCAGCATTTTGGTCTTCTGGTGCGACACAAATGATCATGCCAATGCCACAGTTAAATGTTTTGAGCATTTCGTTATCGGTGATTTGGCCATGAGATTGGAGCCAGTCGAAAATAGCAGGCCACTCCCAAGCGGATAAATCAATTTCTGCTTGTAGGTTGTCAGGTAATACCCGGGGTAGGTTTTCAGTGATTCCACCGCCGGTAATATGCGCTAAGGCATGAACAGGGATTTGGTCAAATAATTGTAGTAACGATTTGACATAAATCCGTGTGGGTGCCAAGAGATGTTGAGCTAAAGGTTGTTCTTCTAAAAGATCGTCGAGTGGTACGTTGGCGCGTTCGATTATTTTACGAATCAGGGAATAACCATTGGAATGAGGTCCTGATGATGTGAGTCCGAGTAGAATATCGCCTGCTTTCACCTGACTGCCGTCAATAACTTTTGATTTCTCAACAATACCCACACAAAAGCCGGCTAAGTCATAATCTTCACCTTGGTACATCCCGGGCATTTCAGCGGTTTCTCCCCCCACTAAGGCGGCACCTGCGAGTTCACAACCGTGACCAATACCGGAAATAACGTCAGTTGCGGTACTGACATTAAGTTTTCCGGTTGCAAAATAATCGAGAAAGAATAACGGTTCTGCACCTTGAACAATAATGTCATTAACACACATAGCAACGAGATCAATACCGATCGTGTCATGTTGATTGAGGTCATTAGCTAATTTTAGTTTGGTGCCTACACCATCTGTTCCGGAAACAAGAATAGGGGTGGTAAAACGATCCAGTGGTAATTCAAACATAGATCCGAAGCCCCCTAAACCTTGCATAACACCGGGGGTTTGGGTTTTTTTAGCGATCGGTTTAATCTGTTCTATCAGTTTATTACCTGCGTCTATATCGACACCTGCTTGCTTATAGCTCAAACTATTTTGAATTTGTTGACTCAAAATGACGTCCTCTTTGAATAAAACGGTAAAATGATCTGTATTGTACAAGACCAATGGTGAATTGTGTGAAGGATATGCGGTGTTAGCGAGGATACTTCTGCTAGGGTTTTTGGGGTTATGGGGCATGGAAATTTCAGCTCAGGAAAATCACTTGTTTGATGCGGAGATCACTTTAACCGGTCAGTCATCTAAAATCCGCAAAGCGGCTATTCGCCAAGGTTTGTCTGATGTTTTACAGCGGGTTATGGTGGCCGAGCCTTTGGAAATAGAGCAGGACGTGACTGTTCAGGCCATATTAGCCGCTGCTTCACAGTATGTGGAGAGCTTTCATACCGCGGTTGAATTGGCCAGCGGTCAACCGGTGATGCATGTTTCGTTTAAAAAAGCGGCGTTGTTAGAGCGGCTCCGTAACGGCGAGTTGAGTTTTTGGGTTGCGTCGAGACCGAAAATATTACTATGGTTAGTGGTTGAAAAAGAGCAGCAAAGAGGTTTTTTTTATCCACAGGTTCATAGCGCCATTCAAGAAACATTGTTAGCGCAGAGTAGTCGATTGGGTTTTCAGCCATTGTTTCCTTTATTTGACGTCGAGGACTATGCGTTATTGGCCGTTAATGATGTGGTTTTGAATGAGAGTGAGAAGATCAGGCAGGTCTCGAGCCGTTATTATGTTGACGTTATTTTATCGGGGGTTATCAAAGCGGGTGATAACTGTTGGCAAGGGCGGTGGTCGTTATTATTCCGTGATCAGGCTCTTAACTGGGAGCAGTCCTGTGTACAGTTGCCAGCATTGATTCAATCAACGTTACGCAATGTGTATCGGCAATTAGCACCACAACTCGCGATACAGCCTGATAATCAAAAAGTTGAGGATTCTTTTTTAATCAAGGTTGCCGGTATCAATGAACTGCAAAATTTGCACCAATTGACCCACTATTTTAAGTCGATTGATTTAATTCGGTCTTTTTACGGTTATAAAATTGAGGATGGCAGTAACTTTTTTAAGATAGAATTTAACGGTGATTGGAACTCTTTGGTAAATAAGTTTCTACTTGATAAAGTAATTCAAACAACACAGGATGTCTCAGTTATGCCTGAATTGGTTGAATTTAAATTTAGGCAGGAGTAATTAATGAAAAATAATGAGGAAAGGGGAGTATAAATGAAAATAATAATGGGATTGATGATAGTCGTAACGGTGATGTATACGAATTCTGTAGCGGCGGTGGAGGGTGCAAAGCTGGTTTGTGTTAAACCGCGCTTTTCTAAAATGTTACCGGCGGATAAAAGCGAAATTGAGGCGGGAGCTGAGTTCAGTTTTGTCGCTTCTACCCGGTTGAATCCCTATACTTTGTCGATTAAATTAAAAGATACTGAAGTGGATGACTTTCAAGTCAGGAATAGAAATACTTTTTATCAGATCTCCGGGACGTTTCCGAAGTCGGTAAAAGGGCGGTGGGCGAGAGTACATATTCGGGGTGAAGCAAAAGAGGGAGAAGGGGGGAAAAATTGTTATAAGCGAGACGGGTGGTTATTAAAAATTAAAGGGGACGAAGTACCTGCAGTACCCGAAGCCGCGGCAGAGTCAACGGTAATGCCTTAAAAAGGGCGAGCCGGAGTCAGTTTTTATGGAGCATGAACGATTTAAGGAGCGTGAGACGATTGATTTAAGGTGATGATCTGATGTTAAAAGCAGTCTTGGAGGGCATATGACTAAAATAATGATGACTAGAACACTGGTATTTATGGGTTGTTTTTTATTCACCGGTACGCTTTGGGCTTATGGCGGTGGCGGCGGGACAACTACGGCCTGTAAAAAACCTAAATTCAGTGCTTTTGAGCCGGTGCATTTGGCTGCGGTGGCACCGGGGTCTGGTTTTTCTTTTGTGACCAATGAACACGCCCATCTCAGCGGCTTAACCGTCACGGTTAAGAAAATACCGGTTACGGTTAAAGCGGAGACCCAGGGGCGTGGCTTGATGGTCACCGGGCAATTGCCTGAGGGTCTTGCGGGCAGTTATGCGCGTATTGCGATTACCGCTAAGAGTATTTCTGGCTGTAAAGGTCAGGGGGGCTGGTTGGTTAAGATTACCGGAGGCGATGAGCCTACAGCTGCGCCTTAAAAGGTAACGGAACTTTTTTGTAGGGAGCGGTAAGAGCGTGTGATGAGTAAATACCATTGGGTTTTGATTAAATGACAGTGATACGTCAAGAGGATTTTGTACAAAGTATTGCCGATGCGCTGCAATATATTTCTTATTACCACCCCCCTGATTTTATTCAGGCGATGAATCAGGCTTATGAGAAAGAACAAAATCCAGCAGCAAAAGATGCACTGGCGCAAATTTTGATTAACTCAAGATTGTGTGCAGAAGGGCATCGACCGGTCTGTCAGGATACCGGTATTGTGACTGTTTTTCTTAAAATAGGTATGGCGGTTATCTGGCAAACCAAGGGCTCTGTGAGCATTGCTGATATGGTGAATGAAGGGGTCAGACTCGCTTATAGAAATCCTGATAATATCCTGCGTGCATCAATCGTATCGGATCCTATGGGTCAGCGCATAAATACGCAAGATAACACCCCCGCTGTGATTCATATGGAGTTGGTTCCGGGGTCAACAGTCTCGGTGGATATTGCTGCAAAAGGCGGGGGTTCGGAGGCGAAGGCGCAACTCGCCATGTTAAACCCATCCGATAATATTGTTGACTGGGTGCTTGCAACGGTGCCGAAAATGGGTGCTGGCTGGTGCCCGCCGGGAATCTTGGGGATAGGCGTGGGTGGAACGGCAGAAAAGGCGATGATTCTGGCTAAAGAGGCGTGTATGGAATCTATCGATATTCAGGCGTTAATAACAAAAGGTGCTGATAATGCGGTTGAAGCCTTACGTCTGGAATTGTATGACAAGGTTAATGCCTTAGGTATTGGTGCTCAGGGATTGGGCGGGCTGACCACGGTTTTGGATGTTAAGGTTAAAGACTATCCCACCCATGCTGCGAATAAACCGGTCGCGATAATCCCAAATTGCGCCGCTACACGGCATATACATTTTACCTTAGACGGCCAAGGTCCGGTACATTTAGAGCCGCCCACCTTAGCGAGTTGGCCTCAAGTGACTCAAACGAGTGCGGTTACTCGCCGGAAAGTGAATTTGGATCAGTTAACGGCTGAAGAGGTGGCGCAATGGGAAATTGGAGAAGCTTTATTGTTATCGGGGACGTTATTGACCGGTCGGGATGCGGCGCATAAGCGATTGGTGGCGCTTTTTGAGCAGCAACTTCCCTTGCCGGAAGGTTTGGATTTTAATAATAAGCTTATTTATTATGTCGGTCCGGTTGACCCTGTTCGTGATGAGGTGGTCGGTCCAGCCGGGCCCACAACGGCCACGCGAATGGATAAGTTTACTGACAGTATGTTACAGCACAGTGGTTTGTTGGGAATGATTGGTAAGGCCGAACGTGGAGCTGAAGGGATTGCAGCAATCAAGAAATACCGGTCGGTTTATTTAATGGGCGTTGGGGGAGCGGCTTATTTGGTTTCCAAGGCGATTAAAAAATCGCGGGTAGTTGCTTTTCCGGAGTTAGGAATGGAAGCTATTCATGAATTTGTGGTTGAGGAGATGCCGGTTACTGTCGCTGTGGATATACACGGAGAATCTATTCATCAGCAAGCACCGAAAGAATGGCAGCGTCGTATTGGTAAGATACCCATTGTCGTTAAATAATAAATTGGCGTTCGGTTATAAGTTCAGTGGGTTGTTAGGGTCAATACCGGGCATCAGGGCTTGTCGACGGTCTTGATGGGTAATTTGATATATTTTCCCTAACCAGTTATTAAAGACGGCTTTAGCCGTATCACGCCAGGTATTATCGAGGTGGTTAAACAGCGTTTGTTCTGGAAATGCATCAGGTATTTGATGCTGCTGTAGAGCCGCTTTCACATGGGTTTGGTACTGTTCGAGTTTGGCTTGGCAATGGTCGTTAAAATAATTATCAGGGAGCGGAGGGTAGTTCGTTAACTCGCCATCGATATAGCGGTTGACTTCACGTTTATATTCTTTGAGTAGACTAACGGCATCATACTCAGGGTGGCCTTGGAAAAAAACAAACCGAAAACCATCCGGACTAACGAATAAATGTGCGCCGGCTTCTTCGCTGGCGACGAGTACTTTCAGGCCTGCCTGCTCAAGATCGGTTTGAAATTGTTCGTTAAAGCGTGAGTGAGGGACATTAAAACGGGTGTTAATATCAGCAACTAAAGGGTGATTGTTGTCGAGTACGGTATGGTCAAAAACACCCCAGCGTTTATGGGTTAGCCGTGTCCGTTCTATGTGGTAACATTTTTGAACCAGTGCATGGGTGGCTAGACAGGAGCACAAAACCGATGTGACATTTTTTTTAGCCCAATTGAAAACCTCGGTTAACGGTTCCCAAAAGGCTTCCTCTTGTAAGTGTGCGTGGGTAACATTTGCACCACTAATGATGAGGGCATCTAAGCCATCTTGTTGTATCTTATCGAAGGACTCGTAATAGCTGTCGATGTGATTTTGGGCCTCGATGCCTCTTTCGATTCCTTCAACAGTGAAGATATGAACATGGAACTGAACGATTTGGTTACAGGCGCCCACGAGTCGGCAGAATTGTCGTTCAGTGGCTTCGAGTGCAGCATCGGGCATCATATTTAACAATCCGATATGGAGCTCTCGGATGTCTTGTTGTTTGGCGCGTTCGATAGATAATATTTCTTCCCCTTCTTCTTGCAGGCGGGTAAAGGACGGTAAGTTAGTGAGGTTTACTAAAGGCATAATGAACGCTTGTTTATGAGTCGTGATCGAGTGTTTGAGCAATGAGCTTGATAAACTCATCTTCGTTTTTTACCTGAGCTACTGCACGTGCATCCACGGTATAGCCATATTGATCGGCTATTGCCTGATAGCGTGGTAGACGAGCATGAAATAATTTTGGAAAAACCCAGGAAACAAATTCATTTGGCGGGATTTGTTCGGTACAACGGTAGTGGAATTCATCCATAAAGGCTTTGAGGTTTTCATCAAGGAAATCAGCGCGGTAGTAAAGCGGTTTAGGATCTTGTTGCGCGCGTTCAAAGAGTAACTGTTCTTGGTCTTCAGATGTTTTAATGTAAATAATGAGTGTGTGTTGAGCTAATAGGTTAAGAACCTCAGGCTCGTCGAGTTCGCAAACACTGCCGCCGGCATCATTAATAAAATGGTTGTAGCTATAAATATTCTGTGATTTTTCAATGAATTTGGGGACATCATTCATCGCCGCTATTTCTGCCTGAAGATGCAAAAGTTGTCGTTTTTTGAAGGTTTCCAACGATAGACCGCCCAGATCTGGATTACCAATTTTTCCCATAAAACTTGAAATAGGCATTAAATTATCAACAGTAATGTTATTGCAAATATAAATCGAATCTGAAATAAGCAGATCTTTTAGAAAAGGCGTATCCATCGCCTGTTGTTTAATATTATCTAAAATAGGCTCGGATAAATATTGGGTGCCAATGCGGTAGTCACCTGAATAATGAAACCATTTTTTGGGCGATAATTTATTGGCGAGGGTTGTTTTTCCTGCCCCAGACATTCCTAATAACGTGATTTGTTTTTTATCACAAGTTAGGAATTCTTTTGCGCTCATTTTCATTGTGGTAATTTCCGTCAGTGGGCATCTATGAATAAAGCCCTTATTAAAGCAATATTAGCGGTTAATCGCTATGGGTTTTTTAAAGTGAATTGATTACTTAAGCGAGCAAATTCAGCTAAAGAAATAGCTTCTGCTCTGAGTTCAGGGTTGATATCAAGCGCACTTATTTCTGCTTCGGTAAAAGATTTTTTCAGGGAATTTCGCAACGTTTTCCGGCGTTGTGAAAAGGCTTGGGTCACGACCTGGTTAAGGTGTTTAAGATTAGCGATGTCTACAGGTGCTTGACGGTGTGGCGTGAGCTTGAAAATGGCAGACATCACTTTCGGTTGTGGATTAAAACTTTCGGGTGGGACGTCAAACAGAGGCTCTGCCTGACAGTAGTATTGCAGCATAATGGTTAGTCGACCATATCGCTTGCTACCGGGGGCGGCACAAATGCGCTCAACGACTTCTTTTTGTAACATGAAATACATACTGTGAATATGTTCAGCATATTGCATCAGGTGAAAAAGTAGTGGGGTTGAAATATTGTAAGGTAGATTTCCGATAATATGTAATCGGTTAGAGTTTGTAGCTAATTGGCTGAAATCCACCGTGAGAGCGTCTTGACTATGGAGGGTTAATCGTTCTTCGTTAGCGAATTTATGTGCTAAGTAACTGACTAGGTCACGGTCTAATTCAATGAGATCTAATTTCACACCGGTAGCGAGTAACGGTGCTGTTAGCGCACCTTGCCCCGGGCCAATTTCAACCCAATGCTCATCGTGTTCAGGGTTTGCAGTCATTAGAATGTTATCAATGACATGGCTATCTTGGAGGAAATTCTGGCCAAAACGTTTGCGAGCTTTGTGTGTCATAGTTCTTTTAGTGGCTGAGTAATTGTTGTGCGGTATCGATAGCGCAGTTTAAGCTATTTTCGTTGGCTAATCCTGAGCCTGCTAAATCCAGTGCGGTTCCATGATCAACGGAGGTGCGGATAACAGGAAGCCCTAAGGTGATGTTGACGGCATTGCCAAAACCTTGGTGTTTAAGCACGGGCAGACCCTGGTCGTGGTACATCGCAACCACAGCATCAGCCGTTTTTAGGTATTTGGGGGTGAATAAAGTATCGGCGGGTAAGGGGCCGATAAGTCTCATGCCTTGGTTTCGTAATGCAGCTAATACAGGAATGATGGTCGTAATTTCTTCATCGCCTAAATGACCGTTTTCGCCGGCATGCGGATTGAGTCCGGCAACCAATAGTGTTGGGTTGTTAATGCCAAAGCGCTGTTGAAGGTCATGATGGACGGTGCTTATGACATGTGTTAATTGCTGTTGGGTTATCGCATCCGGTATGTCTTTAAGGGGTAAATGGGTGGTGACTAAGGCAACGCGTAAACCCGGTATGGTGAGCATCATGACCGGTTTCTGACCGGTTATGTTGGCAATATATTCGGTGTGACCGCTAAAGGCTATGCCGGCATCATTGATAATGCCTTTGTGTACAGGCCCTGTCACCATGGCATCAAAAAGACCGCTAAGACACCCTTCGGCGGCCTGTTTTATGGTGTTTAACACATGTTGAGCGTTTCTTTTATCCAGATACCCGGGTGTTACCGGCGCGGACTGTTTAATCGGTAATACCTTGATGGTCCCGACCTTAGAAAGCGTAGGGGCTAGTGAGGGCTGAAAGGTTTGAACGGTTATGGAGGCATTTAAGTGTTGGGCGCGTTCAGCGAGTAGCGCAGGGTCTGTGAGTACCACTAACTCACAGGTTTGGTTCTGCAGGGCTATTTTTATGCAAAGATCTAAGCCAATCCCCGCCGGTTCTCCGGGGGTGAGTGCAATACGATAAAGGGGCGAAGTCAGTGGCATGCAAATCCTGGTGAAAGTTTAAAGGGTATTTTACACGGTTTATAAAATTGTACAGTGATGAAGTTTTTAATATAACATTGCCCAGTAAGTTGACAGGGTGTTGTCGCTGGGTTGAGACTTAGACAGTGGTGCGATTGTTCTTGACTGTTATCCTCTTTGAATTAAATGGTTTGAGCAAAAATGTCTGAAAGCCGTAGTAAATTAATGCTGGTTTTAAAATATGGTGTTGACCGCCCTTACCGTACCATTGTCGTCACTTTACTGACCTTGGTGGTTTTGTCATTAGGGATTAAGGGGCTTGGATTTAGAAATGATTATCAAGTTTTTTTTGGCCCGGATAATCCACAATTACAAGTCTTTGAAAAGATACAAAAGACATACGATAGAAATGATAATGTCTTGTTTGTTGTGGAGCCAGAATCAGGAACTATTTTTGATAAAAACACACTGGTGGCCATTCAGTCTTTAACAACCTCAGCGTGGCAGTTACCTTATGCAAGTCGTGTTGATTCAGTCACGAATTTCCAACATACGATTGCAAAAGAGGATGATTTGGTGGTGGCAGATTTAGTCTTAAATCCACAGCAAATGAATCAGCAAGCATTGGCGAGCGTCAAGAAGGTCGCGCTTTCAGAACCCTTATTGGTAAATCGTTTGGTCTCAACGAGTGGCCATGTTGGTGGTGTCAATGTGACGCTTCAGTTGCCTGATAAATCAGCACAGGCCTCATTTGAAGTCGCTAAAAAGGTTAGAGAGTTGGCCGCTGAAATAGAACAGCAAAACCCGGGGCTTCGTTTGCATTTGAGTGGGATGGTTATGATGAATAATGCCTTTGGTGAGGCAGCCATGCAGGATAATAAAACGCTGGTGCCGTTAATGTATGGCATTGTTTTTATAACCTTACTGTTGTTCTTCCGGTCAGTCATGGCGACGCTGGCAGTCGGGGTCATTATTTTAGGTGCCATTTTGCCGGCAATGGGCATTGCAGGTTGGTTGGGATGCTATTTAACCCCAACATCGGCAATAGCACCCACTATTATTCTGACCATGACGGTGGCCGATTGCGTGCATTTTTTGGTGACGCAATTTCATTTAATGCGTGAGGGAATGTCTAAAAAAGACGCTGTTCTGGAAAGTCTACGGATAAATTTTAAGCCCATATTCTTAACCAGTGTGACAACGGTCATCGGTTTTTTGAGTATGAATTTTAGTGATGCGCCCCCTTTCCGAGATTTAGGGAATATGGTGGCTATTGGTGTTACATTGGCATTTATTTTGACGGTTATTTTACTACCGGCTTTGATCGTTTTACTGCCCATTCGTAAAAGGGCAGGGTCAGAAGTTAGTCGGAGGATTATGGGTTTTTTAGCGGACGTTGTTATTCGTTATCGAGGGCTATTGCTGGTTATCAATACGGTCTTAGCGGTGGCGTTAATTAGTTTTGCGCCGCAAAATGAATTGAATGATGAGTTTGTTAAGTATTTTGATGAAACCGTAGAATTCCGTCAGGCCACTGAGTTTTTAACTGAAAATATGGGCGGCATTTATTCCATTGAGGTGGTTGTTGAGTCTGGCGATGAAGGGGGAATTAATGAGCCCGCTTATTTATTGGCGGTAGAGGGTTTGGTCGACTGGTTTTACCAGCAACCCGAAGTCGTTCATGTGAATACCTTGGTGGATACCTATAAACGCCTGAATAAGAATATGCATGGGGATGATGATGCCTGGTTTATCTTGCCTGATGAGCGTAATTTAGCGGCACAGTATTTGTTGCTTTATGAAATGTCACTGCCGTATGGTTTGGATTTAAACAATCAAGTTGATATTAATAAATCAGGAAGTCGTTTAATTGTCAGTCTAAAAGATTTAAGTTCCAATCAAATGTTAGCTTTTGAACAACGTACAAGGCTATGGGTTGAAACGCATTTGCCCATCTATAGTGTGGAGGCAACCAGTCCTACATTAATGTTTTCCCATATTGGTAAGCGCAATATTATTCGGATGATGGGTGGAACTTTTTGTGCTTTAATTTTAATTTCCATGATTCTAATGATTGCGTTCAAATCAATTCGATTAGGATTGGTGAGCTTAGTGCCTAATTTAATCCCTGCGGGCGTTGCATTTGGCTTATGGTATTTTATTGATGGCAGAATTGGTTTGGGATTATCAGTGGTCACGGGTTTAACTTTGGGTATTGTTGTTGATGATACGGTTCATTTTATGAGTAAGTATCGCTTCGCTAGACAAGAGCGACAGATGTCACAGGAAGATGCTGTACGCTATGCTTTTTCAACGGTAGGTGTGGCTTTATGGATTACTTCGGTTGTACTCGTCAGTGGTTTTGCTATTTTAACGCTCTCACACTTTACGATGAATTCAACGATGGGCTTTATGACCGCAATGACAATAACCGTTGCCTTAGTGATGGATTTGTTATTTTTACCCCCTTTATTAATGCGTATGGGAAAATGATAAAACAACTATTACTGATCACACTTTTTGGGGTGCTTTCGAGTGCGGCGAGTGCCATTGAGGCAATAAATTCCCGTGGCTTAGAAATTATAACGGAAGTGGATCGTCGCGATACCGGTTTTGGGGACGTACAAATGGATATGGTTATGATCCTGAGAAACAAATCCGGGGATGAAAGTTTGCGCAGTTTGTCGATGAAAACACTGGAGATTATCGGTGACGGCGATAAGAGTTTAACGATTTTTGATCGACCGAGAGATATTAAAGGAACGGCCTTTTTGAGTTTTACCCATCCTTTAAGGGCGGATGAGCAATGGTTATATTTGCCGGCACTCAAGCGGGTAAAACGTATTTCCTCAAGCAACAAGTCAGGACCTTTTTTGGGTAGTGAGTATGCTTTTGAGGATTTAACGTCGTTTGAAATTCCAAAGTTTAGTTACCGTTTTATCCGTGCAGAGAGTTATCAGGGGCGCCCCTGTTTTGTGCTTGAATTTATTCCCCAATACCGGTATTCAGGTTATACACGAGAACAGGTATGGATTGATAGTGAGCGATATATTCCGGTTAAGATAGATTATTATGACCGTAAGGATGCGTTACTTAAAACGTTAATCTATCAAGGTTATCAGCAGTATTTAAAGCAGTTTTGGCGGGCGGATGGAATGGTTATGACCAATCATCAGACCGGTAAAAGTACAGAGTTGATTAATAAAAACTATCAGTTTCAGCAAGGACTGGGTGGGCGAGATTTTGACCGTAATACGTTAAAGCGTGCGCGTTAACGTCTTTTCTAGCGGGGTCTTGTTTTTGTTCTGGGCAGCCCTGTCTCTAAATAACCCCATAGCTTCGTTGAATGAATAAGAATGCCATGATGTGCACTCAACGAGTGCTTTTTTGGGTATTGATAGTACTCCCTGTTAAGTCACTGTTAGCATGGGAGGTTTCAGGCTATGGCGGTATTGAAAGTTTAGGCTTTTGGGAGTCGCCTTTAGAAAACCAGCAACAGCGTCATTACCTGTCTGGGGTGATAGAAGCGGAATTTTATCATGAGTGGAATGACGGTCGTGATAGTCTTGTTTTTGTGCCATTTTTCAGGGGCTCTGAACATGATGATAAACGCACGCATTTTGATATTAGAGAGTTGAATTGGGTGACTGTTGCGGATCTTTGGGAATTAAGGGTGGGGATTCGTAAAGAGTTTTGGGGGGTTACAGAGTCACAGCATTTAGTTGATATTATTAATCAAACTGACCGTGTTGAGAATTCAGATACTGAGGATAAATTAGGTCAGCCGATGATTAATTTGGCTTTAATTGACTCACAGGGCGGAACACTTGATTTGTTTTTGTTAACCGGTTTTAGAGAAGCTGTTTTTCCAGGAGTTCAAGGACGGTTACGCTTCAGTCCACGTGTAAATACCGAACAAGCCCATTATGACTCTAAGGGGTTTGAACGACATCTTGCAGTTGCGGCAAGATATGTGCGATCGGTGGATCAATGGGATTTTGCACTGTCATTTTTTCATGGCACTAGCCGGACACCACGGTTTTTAAGGACAAAAAATAATAATGGCGACGATCAATTCACAGCTTATTATGAACAAATCAACCAAGCTGGGCTAGAACTTCAGTTGACCGATGAGAATTGGCTATGGAAGCTAGAGTCCATTGTTCGAGAAGGCCAGGCGCAGACTTATTTTGCCGGAACAGGTGGCTTAGAATATACCTGGTTTAATGTATTTAGTAGCGGCACTGATTTTGGCATGCTTGTTGAGTACATGTATGACAGTCGGGGATTTAATGCGCCGGTTTTTTATCAGGACGATATTATGGCGGGGTTTCGATTAACGCTAAATGATGTGCAAAGTAGTGAGTTGCTGGCCGGTATGATTATTGATCGTCGTCGACGGACCCAGTCATACAGTATCGAGGCCAGTCGTCGATTGAGGGATAGTTGGAAGATGGCGCTCGAATTGAGACTGTTAACACAGGTTGCAGAGAGTGATTTTTCTTATAGCTTACGAAAAGATGATCAACTACGATTTGAATTGAGTTACCATTTTTAAGGTGGTTTTTTCTTAGTGGATTTTAAAATGAGGGGATGCAATTACATCGGGTAGGGTTTGGGTGCTGACCTGACTAACGTGGGCTGAGTCGGGGCCTTGGTGACACCAGGTTATAAATTTCTCCATGTCTGTTTGCTCGCCGGAGGCATCTATTTCTACGCGGCCATCCGCACAATTTCGTACCCAGCCGGTAATGCCAAAGCGATGGGCTTTTTTCTGGGTGCTGACTCTAAAGAAAACACCTTGAACGTGCCCGGAGATGTAAATCTTTAAATGTTGTTTGATGGTTTCCCTCAGATGTGGGTTAACAGCTAAGACATCAGTGGATGCGGATTAATTCAACGTCGAATATCAGGGTGGCATCCGGTTCAATATCAGCGCCTGCACCCTGACTGCCATAGGCCAATTCTGAAGGAATAAATAATCGGTATTTAGCACCGGTTCTCATGAGTTGCAGACCCTCTGTCCAACCGGGAATAACATTGGCCAGAGAGATGGTTAGTGGGTGGCCTCGGTTATAGGAGCTGTCAAAGATATCGCCATCAAGGGTACTGCCTTGATAGTGTACGGTGATTTTATCGGTGGCTACGGGTCGTTCTCCGGCGCCTTCTGTCAGTATTTGGTATTGCAGTCCTGAAGATGTTGTGTTGATGCCTTCTTGTTTTGCATTATTGGCCAGGAATGTTTTTCCTGCTATGCGATTGGCCTCCCCTGATGGGCTTTTGGTCACTGTTAGCAGGGCTAAGCCAGCAAAAAGGAGAAGGATTAGTGCGATAGGTAAATAAGGGGAGATGCGCATTGTAAAGCCAGATTAACAACAAAATCTAATAGTATCAAAAATTAGTGAGCCTTCTAAAAGTAATTTTATGCAATAGGTTATTTTTTGGATGATTTGTTGGGATTGGCTGCAATTGTAATAATTGCGTATCTATTTAGACTTTAGAATGCTTGATGCAGTTAAGTTCTGTTTTAATACCATTGGTTCTTAAGGGAGATGTTTTGAAACAACGTCTATGGGGCGGTTTAGTGTACTCCCGGTTCATTGTGGATTGCCAGAGCAACTGAAATACATTATTTGTAAATCAATGACAATAGCTGTTTTTGACGTTATTTTTTGAGTGGATGACCGAAGCTAAACTTGGGGAACTTCGGTCAAAGTCTGGCTGGCTTGATTATAAAGTTTAATTAGCATACAGGAAAGGATCATAAGCCAGCACCTGAAAAATTATGTTTCCTGATCGATAATATTGTAAGTGATGTTTTTTAGTTTGGCTTCGCTTTTAAAATTTTCAAGGATTTCTTCGATGTCATGGTCAATAAATTTGCTTTTTCTTGCATCAACAATTAAAACTGAATTTTTGTCTTGGCCGGTGAGTAGTTTGTGTAAGTTGGGTTTGCTTAGAAATGAAATATGTTCAGACAAATAAATAGTGGTTCTTTCTTTTTCTTTAACTACTTTGAATTTCTGAGTCATTCGATAATGTTCGATGATAATGGAACCGATTGCTATAACAAGACCAATAGTTATGCCCATTAATAAGTTAGTAAGGGTTAATACAATCACAGTCGTTATAAAGGGAATAAAAATATAAAGTCCGGAACGGTACATTTTGAGAAGGTCTTGAGGTCTAGCCAATTTAGCACCGACAACAATCATTAATGCAGCAAGACAGGCTAACGGAATTTTGCTGATTAAATTAGGTATAAAAAGAATAGAAAAAAGCAATAGAAAGCCATGAAAGATAGTGGAAGTTTTATCTTTCGCATGGGCTTGAATATTGGCAGAACTTCTGACAATAACTTGGGTTATGGGAAGGCCACCAATTAACCCGGAAATAATGTTACCGGTACCTTGCGCTAAGAGTTCTTTATTAGCAGGAGTTGTTCTTTTATAAGGGTCCATTTTGTCGGCTGCTTCAAGACAAAGTAATGTTTCAAGACTTGCAACCAAAGCTATAATTATTCCAGTTGAATAGACTTCAAGTTGTTGCCATTTAGAAAAATCTGGAAAAAAAAGGAATGTAAAGAAATCAGTGCCAGCATCACTTGTCGGGATAGAAACAAGATGGTTGGCCGTTAGGACTAGCTCTGGATAAAAAGAGATAAAAATCTGGTTTAAGGAAACACCACTAAGAACGGCAAGTAATGAAGCAGGTATTAACTTAGTGAATTTAAATTGTCCAAAAGATTTATTCTCCCAAAGTAACAGTATAAAGAATGATGTTATAGAAATCAGTAAACATCCAGGTGAAAAGAAGTTGAGCATATGCTCAAGTTCAGAAAAAGAGGTAAAACCATCTTCTTGAAGGAAGTCCATATCACCTTCATAATCTTTATCGTATCCGATGGCATGTGGTATTTGTTTAAGAATAATGATGAGGCCAATACCGAATAGCATGCCCTTGATAACTGAAGATGGAAAATAAGACCCGATTATGCCAAGGCGAAGTAATCCCATGATAATTTGGATCACGCCAGCAAAGACCACAGCCAGCAAAAAAACTGGGAAAGTTAATTCTTCAATGCCGGTATAAGCGAGAGCAACTAAACCGGCCGCTGGACCACTAACCCCTAATGGTGAGGGGCTTAAAAAGCCGACAATGATTCCGCCTACGATTCCAGCGATAAGGCCTGCGGATGTAGGTGCTCCCGAAGCTAAAGATATACCTAGGCACAGAGGTAATGCAACGAGGAAAACGACAATTCCGGAAAAAAAATTCTGTTGTATATTTGCGATTGGGTTGCTAATTATTGAATTTAATTCACCGTGTTTTTTAGTCATATTAAAGTAGTTGTTGAAGGCTTTTGATGAATGAATGATAGTATCAGAATTAGAGTAATTAAAAGTAAATTGTTTACGAAATCTTTAAGCTCATGAGCGCTGATATATTAGGAATATAATGACTAAAAGTTAATTTTCAATCCTTTATTGTATTTTTTTGCTTATATTAAAAGCTCTGGTGTTTTTTATTTGTATGGCTTTTTATTGAACTTAAAGTTGTATTGACTTACTTAAATTAACTGTAAAGCAAGTAGTTAATTCAATTTACTCTTATGTAATTTGCTATGCCAAAGATCAACTAATTATTCTGGTTTTAGATGGCTCTGTTTGCGGTATTTATTAGAGAATAGAGTAAGCGCAGTACTTTTTGATAAAGCTTTTTTTGGTCACCTCAGCCCAAGCAAGCGGTAAAAATGACGCGGTAGTTAATGGCTTCGGCATGCGAGTGGTCTTGCGTCTGTGTCACCGCGTCACATCACTGCAAGTCTAGAAACTGACGCCGTACACTAACTCAAATGACTAGATGGCGTTTTGGATGCAATTGTATTAATTGCGTATGTCTCTAGACTATTAAATGTTTGATACTGTTAGCGTCAGTTTCAATGCCATTGGTTTAAAAGGGGGTAGGATGAAGACAAGAGCAGAACGTTTTGTGATAGGGTCATCAGGGTGTATTAAGGAAGCAGAAACCGAATTGTTTTTCACGGTTAAAAATATGTCAACGACTGGTTTTTTGATTGAGCTAAAAGATAGTTTTCAGATAAAATCTGAACAAGAATTTTATGCTCTGTTAGACGGTAAATCAGATGGGATTAGTTTTTATGTTTTTAATCCTGAAGTGACAGGGCTTGCTTCAATTGTAACTGTAGAATTAGTTAATCGACGGTTTGTAATATCAATGAAATTTTCTGAGATTAATTTTAATTCTGGTTTTATGGTTTTCAAGCGCCGCTTACCACGAACAGGAGCTCAGGTTCAAGGGCAGTTATTTTGGCAACAGCAATGGTATTCTTTTCTCAGCGAAGATATTGGTTTGAATGGTTTATCGGTTAAATTAAATGCGGAGTGTCCGGTCACTGAGGACGAACGGGTTACTCTCGAAGTACCCACGTTAAGTTTTTGCGGTTCTGCCCGTGTGAAGTGGTCGGCACCCGAGGACTTTCGACTAGGGGTTAAGTATATCAACTTGACCCATAATTAGGTATTTACTGATAATCAGAATACGGTTCAGGTAGCGTTCAAGAAATAGGATTGTTTTGAGTAAATTATTTAAATTTAAGTGGCCGCCCAAACGTCTTATTTATGACCGCGATGGCCTAAGGCCTTATATGGTTCGTTATTATTTGCTTTTCAGAGGGAAAAAAGAGTTTCAAGACCAAAGTCAGAAGTTTCCGTTTAATATTTATTTACACCGGATATTATTATCCGATGAACCGGTGCTTCATGATCATCCCTGGAACTGGGCTACACTGGTTCTTAAGGGGGGGTATTTTGAAACCACGCCTGTGGGTCGGTTTTGGCGTGGTCCCGGTTCCTTGCGGATTGCCAAAGCAACGGAAATGCATTATTTGGAGATCAATGCAGGCCAGCCGTGTTGGACGTTATTTATGAGGGGACGATCGCAGCGTGTTTGGGGGTTTGCTACGGTTAAAGGCTGGCTTGATTATAAAGCCTATTTAGCGCAAAGAAAGGGATCATGAATTAGTTCTTTGAGCGTTTTTTTGAGAGGGGTGTATGTTGCTCGATATCGAGCTGCTCAAAACTTTCTACCACATGGTCAGGTTGGATTAACTGTGGGATTATTTTCATTTTTTCCAGTCGACGTTGCAGGGGGACATTTAACCCAACAATATAGACTTCATGGGAGTTAACAGGGTGTTGTAAGCTTTCCTCTAAAGTGTAGATTCCGCTGTGGTCTAAATAATACACCTGACTCAGATCAAAAATTATATGCTTGCTGTCAACAGGAATAGTTCGGATGACCTTAACGAAAGCCTGAGTATTCCCGAAAAACAAGGGGCCAGCGGTAATAAACATTAGGATTAATACCTTCTCGTCGACACAACTCAGCAATGCTATCTTCTCCTCGAAGGCCTTCCAGTAGAATACGAATCTTTTCTTCGGCTGAGTATTGTTTGCGCGTGTGCCGACGGATATCGCGCACGGTCTTTTTTACACTTGTTTTTTCTTTCATCATTGTTTCCTCTCTAAAGTTAACAATGAACTAAAAGTATCTCTTATTCAATTAGACAAATGGTCCACATGGCGTTGACGGGGTAGTACACCCATTCATTTTACAGGCTTAACTATCCCGAGCATGATGCAGACGCCGTAGATAAGGAGAGCAGTTGCAACTCCAATGAGGAAGTCCGTCATGATGACCATGATTGCAGTATAAGCCATCAGGCCTGTGTGGAATTTATCCTTCTGGAGGACTTCTTTGACTTCTTTCTTTTTTACCATTCCGGTTGCCACAAAAATCATGATACCAGCGATGCAAGCGAGAGGAACATCGTTGAGGTACTTAGCCAAGTAGACTGCCATCCCTAGTTTGAGGAAGCATTTTAATATTCCGGCTAAAGGAGTCCTGCCACCTACTCTAATATTGGTTGCAGTACGAGCGAGAGCTCCTGTGTGTGGGAAGCCGTTTAAGAGTGGAGCAACAATGTTCACCCAGCCTTGTCCCCAAAGTTCCTTATTTGGATTGTAAGGGAGTCCTTTGTTTTCAGCGAGTCGGTCGGCCATTCTTGAGCAGAGCAAACTCTCAATGGCGGCCACAAAGATGATAGCAATTACGAAATAGATGAGATTACCCAAGAAAGCCAAATCCCACTGCATCTGCATGGGGTTCGTGAATACCCAAAAATCAGTGGGGATAGGACCATAACGTTCGGCTAGTGTAACAAGACCTTTGTCGGCCCCACGGTTTCTCCGAGTAACCATCCCGCACCCAGTGCGATAAGGGGTGCTGGGATAAATACGGATAATTTCATTAGTAATTTTGTCATCACGAATGTTCCCACAGTGATAAAGACTGCGTATTCATTCATTTCCGTGGCGTGCTGAATGATGGTTGTAATTTTTGGGATGAATGCGTAGGGGAGTTTTGCATGAATGCCAAGAGCCTCACCTAACTGGGAGAGTCCGATGACGACTGCAATTCCGATTGTGAACCCTACGACGATGGAGTGAGGGACGAGGGCAACGTATCGGCCTAATCGAAATAATCCCATTATCCCTAGGCAAATGCCTGCAATGATGGAGGCGAGGACAACAAAGGAATGCCCAACGGCCGCACTATTGGGATAAAGAGCCATCATTCCCCCAATGATGGGAATAAAAGCAGCGGTTGGTCCATAGACTTGAAATTTAGAACCTCCAA